>JACCEA011146203.1_pt1 | contig 89997 bp, 76 predicted proteins | sample 7449851 | NCBI WGS metagenome assembly JACCEA01 (sample SAMN15323453, study PRJNA562643) | freshwater metagenome | isolation source: river surface water | place: USA:Blue River Watershed | collected 2017-08-18 | reverse complement strand
TTTCAATGCACCGTTTACTTCACCTATAAATTATTCTTTCACTGGATTGACAGCCAATGGAGCAACATGTACAGTTTCTGCTAATTTCTCAGCAAATACAAGTTGTACAGCAAGTTCAAGTTATACTGCACCAGCATCTTGTCTTTCACCATGTTCCATTCAGAGTGTGACAGCAGCACCAAGTAATTGTTTGGATAATCTTTATTTAGTTTTTGGAAGCGTTACTTTTTCAAACCCACCAACTTCTGGAACGCTTACAGTATCTAGTTCATGCGGAGGAACACAAACATTTAACGCACCATTTTCCTCACCTATTAATTATGTCTTTTCAGATTTGACAGCAAATGGAAACAATTGTACGGTAACAGCTTCTTTTTCTGCAGCTCCTACTTGTACAGCTTCTTCGAGTTATACAGCTCCAGCACCATGTCTTTCACCTTGCGCTATTCAAAATCTAACAGCAATTCCAAGTTCGTGTTTGGATAATTTATTTACCCTTTCGGGAAATGTGACGTTTAGCAATCCACCAACTTCAGGAACATTAATAGTTACTAATTCTTGTGGTTCATCCCAAACATTTAATGCACCTTTCACCTCACCAATCGCTTATTCGTTTACAGACTTAACTTCAGATGGAGCCAATTGTACGGTTACTGCAACTTTTTCTTCTGCGCTGAGTTGTTCAGCAAGCACAAATTTTGCCGCACCAGTTGCCTGTGGAATAACTTCTTGTGTCATTCAAAGTATTAACGCTTTACCAAGTACTTGTTCGAGCAACCTTTACAGTTTAGATGGAACGTTAGTTTTTAGCAATCCTCCATCCACAGGAACCTTGACAATTACAGCTTGTGGAACATCGATTAGTTTAAATCCACCTTTTATTTCACCTTTGAGTTTTAGTGTTCCAGATTTAACAGCAAATGGAAATAGTTGTGTGGTTTCAGCTTCCTTTTCTGATTTGACTTGTTTGGCAAGTTCAAGTTTTTCAGCACCTGTACCATGTGATTGTAGCTTAAATTCGATTACCATTTCAGGATCAACAGAAGCTTGTATAGGACAAAATTCTACTTTGACAGCAACAGTTGGATTGGAGGGTGGTAATTTCATTTGGTTCCCAGGAGGTGAAACGACTCAAACGATTACTATTTCTCCAACAGAGATTACAACTTACGAAGTATATTACTCCATTTCTGTCTGCCCACAAATTGGCGAGGCTTGGGATGTTTATGTTACAAATCCAATAATGCCATTTTTTAATCAAATTCCTGCAATATGTATAGGTGAAGCATTGAGTCTGCCTCCAAATAATTCACTAAACAGCATTCTTGGTGCTTGGTCGCCATCGGCCAATAATCAAGCAACAACAACTTATACATTTACACCCAATCAAGGAATTTGTGCAAATACTACAACAATGACCATTGGTGTAAATTCAGGACCTACCTTTACTTTACCTCAAAATCAATCCATTTGTGTCGGTGATAATTTTGCTACAAGTGTATTTGCAGATGCTCCAAGTGGAACGGTTTTCTCTTGGACAAATGATAATCCTGCAATAGGTTTAGCAAGCGCAGGAACAGGCGATATCGCAAGCTTTGAAGGACTAAACACAACAACAAGTAACCTAACAGCAACTATTTCTGTGGTAGCTTCATTAAATGGTTGTTCAACTCCTGCTCAAACTTTTGATTTAACGGTAAAACCACGACCAACTGCAATTGCCTCCATTTCTAATCAAGATAATTGCTGCGGAAATACATCTACTGAAATAAACTTTACGAGTAATTTGGTGGGAACGACTTACAATTGGACGAATGACAATCCAAACATTGGTTTAGGAACTTCTGGCGCAGGAACAATCACCGCATTCACAGTTGTTAATCCAACATCAGATGACCAAACAGCAACATTAACAGTGACTCCAGAGTTATTTGGTTGTGCAGGAATTCCAATTACAACAAGTATTTTAGCACATCCTTGTTTGACGGTAACAAATAACTCAATTACTCCAATTTGTGATGGCGAAACAACACAGCCAATCCAACTTACAAGTTCCGTTGCTGGTGTTACATTCGACTGGACAAATTCCAACACAAGTGTAGGTTTACCAGCTTTAGGAATTGGAGTAATTCCTTCTTTCACTGCGATTAATACAAGCCAATCACCAAATACGGCTAATATTTCAGTTACCCCAAGTTTAGGAACATGTATAGGAGATGCTGTAATTTTATCCTTGGTTGTCAATCCAATTCCTTCTGTGACAGTAAATTCTTTAACAATTTGCGAAGGTCAAAGTGGAACATTAACGGCAATTCCATCAATTTTAGGTGGAACTTACGCGTGGACACCAACCGGACAAACGAGTTCTTCTATAACTGTTAATCCAACAACAAGCTCAACTTATAGTGTTGTTTATACCTTAAATGGTTGTTCAAGCAATGCTGCAAATGCACAAGTTGAAGTTACACCAGCCATTGCATTTGCTATTTCTGCAAGTGGCCCAACGACTATTAACCAAGGAGAATCAGTTGTTTTAACATCATCTTACACAAGTGCTGATGCTTATCAATGGTACTACAACGGACAAGCAATTCCTGGAGCAAATACAATTTCTTACACAGCCAATACCACTGGAAATTACTCCTTACAGATTACCGTTGGAACTTGTCCTTCTACTGCTCCAATAGTTACCGTAACTGTTCAAAATGAAACGGATACAGATGGTGATGGAGTAGTGGATAATGGTGAAGCATTAGATGGCACAGATTCAAATGACCCTTGTAGTTTTGTTCTTGCAAACCAAACGGTAATACCATCAACAGCATGGTTGAATTTAGATTGTGATGGAGATGATTTAACAAATGAAGAAGAAGGCGATTTAGGAACGGACCCATTAGACCCAGATACGGATGGCGATACTTTCCCTGATGGAGGCGAAGTGGATGCTGGAACTGACCCATTAGATCCAAATGATTACCCGCAAGATGTAGATGGTGACGGAGTTCCAGATAATACAGAACTAGCTGACGGAACAAATCCAAATGACCAATGTGATTTCGTATTAGCAAACCAAGTTCTTCCACCAAGTACGATTTGGAATCAAACAGATTGCGATCAAGATGGATTAACAAATAGTGAGGAAGTTTTACTTGGCACAAATCCATTAAATCCAGATACTGATTCGGATGGGGTAATTGATGGTACAGAAATCGCGGACAATACCAGTCCTTTAGACCCTTGTGATTTAATTATAACATCTCAAACGATTCTTCCAGCAACCAATTGGAATCTTTTAGATTGTGATACAGACGGTTTAACAAACGGAAATGAAATAACAGCGAACACAAATTCTTTTAACCCAGATACAGATGGCGATGGGGTCATAGATGGAACGGAAGTAACTGATGCGACTAATCCTTTGGAGAACTGTTCTTTTGAATTAGCCAATCAAACGCTGACTCCTTCAACAGTTTGGACGAATTTAGATTGCGACCTTGATGGCTTACCAAATGGAGAGGAAGTTACAATTGGTTCAAATCCTTTAAATCCAGACACAGATGGAGATGGCGTGAATGATAGCCAAGAAATTACAGACAACACTTCACCTACCAATCCTTGTTCGTTTATTTTAAGTTCACAAACTTTAGTTCCAACAACGGTTTGGAATCAACAAGATTGCGACACAGACGGCTTAACAAATGAAGAAGAAGTAACAGCAGGAACTAATCCAACAAACCCAGACACAGACGGCGATGGAGTTATTGACGGAACTGAAGTAACTGATTTGACCAATCCATTAGAATCTTGTAGCTTTATTCTTGTAAGTCAAACATTGACACCAAGTTTAGCGTGGAGTTCGTTAGATTGTGATGAAGATGGCATAACCAACGAAGAAGAAGTCGCCGGAGGAACTAATCCAACGAATGCTGATACAGATGGCGATGGCGTTATTGACGGAACTGAAATTTCTGATTTAACCGATCCATTAGTAGCTTGTAACTTTATACTTGCAAGTCAAACAGTGGCACCAAGTATAGCTTGGAATTCGCTTGATTGCGATGAGGATGGATTAACCAATGAAGAAGAAACTACCGGCGGAAGTAATCCACTTAATGGTTGTGATCCGATTAACACAGGGCCGAATTGTCAAGACACCGTTTTACTTCAAATTCCAGAAATATTCACACCAAATAACGATGGTATAAACGAAACATTTGAAATTCCTGGAATTGAAGATTATCCAAATAATTCAATTCAAATTTTCAATCGTTGGGGAAGTGAAGTTTTCAGTAAAACAGCGTACCAAAATGAATGGAATGGAAGTACGACCAGCAATTTAGTAATTGGTGAAGGAGAATTACCGACAGGAACTTATTACTACATCCTTGATATGAACGGCGACGGTTCAATGATTTACAAAGGTTATGTTTATTTGAAACGCTAAAAGAAATTAAGTATGAAAAAGATAGTTTTAGTTGTTTTTATTTCATTGTTCATCCTAGATTTGAATGCACAACAGCAAGGGCATTTGACGCAGTATTTTGACAATTATTTATATGCCAATCCAGCTTATGCAGGAAGTTCAGGAATGATGAATATTTCAGGGATTCATAGAGAACAATGGATTGGTTTTGAAGGTGCACCAAGAACTTCAATACTTGGATTCAATATGCCATTGAAGTATGAATCTGTTGGAATTGGTGCAAATGTTATTCGCGATGAAATTGGTCCAACGAGCAATACTCAACTACAGTTAAGTGCATCCTATCGCTTAAAGTTCGATGAAAAAAATTCTTTGTCTTTTGGATTAAATGCAGGTTTTGGTTTGATGAGTTCCATTACCTCTTCGTTAATTTCTACAATTGAAAGTGACCCTTCAAAACTCACGAATCAACAAAATAGATTTATGCCAAATATGGGCGCCGGATTGTTGTTTAAAAGAGAGCAATTGTTTGTAGGAATTAGTGTACCAAAACTTTTCCAAAGTTCACTTGATGGAACGGATAATAACTTGGAAAAGCGCCATTTTTTCACCCAAATTGGTGGAATAATTAATTTGAATGAAGCTTGGAAGTTACGACCAACCACGCAATTGATTTTTATCTCTGGAGCACCAATTAATTTAGATTTATCACTGGCAACCATTTATCAAGAGCGTTTTGTATTTGGTGCAATGTATCGTTTGCAATCTGCATTAGGTGTTTTTGTGCAGTATCAAATCAATGAAAAATTTAGAATTAGTTTAGCTTCCGATTTTTCTACTCAAGCAATTAGAAGTTACAATTATGGGACTTATGAAATAGGTTTGTCTTACGATTTATCCTTGAAATTTCATAAAGGACAGAGGTTCAGGTATTTTTAAATGTAGCAATTATCTAAGTGTTTTTTCAACACTAAATTTTTAGAATAAGAAATTTAGATATGTCGTTTAAAAATCTGGCGGAAAAACTAATTATTCAGTTTTCCTTGACTAATCCAGCATTGAACTTTTTGAATAATTGAATCAGGTAAAGCATCTCCACCTTGTGGCATTAGTTGAAAGCCTGAACCTTTCATAGAACCAACAATTGCTGCTGCATTAGAAGAAATATTAGTATGATTTGTTAATGTGTAACCCGTAGTGTTTCCAACATTGTGGCAACTCGTACAGTTTTGTTCAATAATTGGCCAAACATCGGTTGAAAACGACACAGAATCTGTGCAATTTGGATCGACAATCGTTCCTGCTACTTTATCTTTTGTGCAACTAAAAAGTAGCATACAAATTGAAAGGCTTGCTAATATTTTCATTTTAAAGGTTTTTTAATAAATGTTGGTGCTAATGCCAACCAAATAATTGTAAAAATAAAGTAAAGAGGAATTGCGAAACCTGGATACATTTCAGCCATTTCAAAATCGCCATTCAGTAAAATTGGATGAACTATACTAAGCATCGTAAGCGCACCAATTAAAACGTTAAAAGTTAATTCTCCCCATTTAAAAAACATAAAATCAAATAGAAAACGTAGTCCAGCAACAATTAATGAAATTGAAAAATAAGCCGCTACAATTTTCCACACGGGAAGTATCATTGAAAAATCGAAAAGAATTTTATAATAATAGTAAGCATACATTCCTCCTACTAGTGACGAAACAACAGCAGTTATTAAAGCAAGAAAAAAATAGTGTTTGAACATTAATTACTTCTTAACCGCTGGAACAACGTAAGATATTTTCATAACATCAGGCACAACATCACTTTTCTTTCCAACTTTAAAATCCATTCGATTGACATTAAAATTGCCTTTAAATGTGATTTTATTCCCTGACTCTGAAAGTGTTGCAGGAATGGTAACTGTTTTTGTAATTCCCTTCATCGTTAGATTTCCAACAATGCTGTATTCGCTACCCTTTTTTTCAACTTTGGTAGAAACAAATTTAATCATTGGGTATTTTTTTGCATCAAACCATTCTTCAGTTTGTGCTTTTTTATTCTGCATTCCATTTCCAGTTGAAATCGAAGAAACATCAATTTTTAGATTGAATTTACTTGATTCTAAATTCGAAGCATCAAAATCAATATCACCTTCCATTTTCTTAAAAGTTCCAGAAGGATCTTTACTTTTAAAATCTATCGAATGACCATCAGTAACTTCAAAATGATCTGTTGGAATAAATGCCAAAGAAGTCGATAAACCAAGGAATGCGAAATAAAGCAAATAAATTGTTGTGTTTTTCATGATTTTTATTTTTTAAAATGAGAATTTTCTGCCTACGCAAAAACCAAACCTAAATTGTCCGTCTAACCAATTTTCGGCTGTGTATGGAATAAATTGTGTTTCGCCAAGGCCTGTTGAATTCGTAAAGTTGATAGTGAAGTTATGTCCAAAAGTAAACCACTCCAATGCTACACCCAAACTATTTTGGTATCCGTTTTGTCTTAAACCATTGCTATTGAATGTTTGATAATATTCGGTTAGCAGTGCAAAACGTTTGGTTAATCGCAAGCGAAAAGCTCCTCCCAACGCGAATAAACCATTTTGATCATCTGCCGCCACATAATTTCGATAAACATAAGTAGGCATCAAAGCAATTGAAAAACGGTCCCCAAAATGTTTTGCAAGGTTTAATTGAGTGAAATATGCAAAACGATGAGCCGTTTTCGGAAAATAATTTACTTGAGATTCGTCTGATGAAGCTTTCATATAGGTAAACGTTGAGCCAGCAACAACCGTCATTGACAATGGCATCTCCCCTTTTTTCTGTTGTAAAATACTGTATTTAACAAATCCATCTAATAATGAACTGTAGGGAGAAATAGAATTAGGTGCATTTCTTGCTCCTTTTGAACGTCCAAATCCAACCATTAACTCATCTGTGATTCCATATTCCAAAGCAATTCTCATATCTGATAAATTATCGAATCCAAACATACTTTGAGCTCCACCATTTGTTCCTGCAATATCCCCAAAACGGTGCTCAATGCGCATATCAAATATTCCTTTGTCAATTGTTTTTATAGAATGACCACTGATAATACGAGTACCTGAAAATGTAATTGGTTCTTCTTCAACCTCCTCTTCTTCAACTGCTTCTTGAGAAAATGAATAATTGAAAATTCCGATTGAAAAAACGAAAACGAAAAATGCTTTAATGAAATCCATGTTTTTTTTTATCAAAGTTAGGAAACAACTTGAGTTTAACGTGTCAATAATTAAATAAGTTGCTATTTCATCCAAACCCTTAATTTTGAAAAAAGTTTAATAGCATTGAAAAACATTGAATACTTTCTTCTAGATATTGGAATTTCTTGGACATTTTCTAAATTGATTCCGTATTTCATTTTCGTAATTTTTGGAGGATTAGTTTGTTATTTTTTAAGAAATAAAAAGATAAAAATCAACTGGTTAAATCAACTTAAAAATGTTGTTATCGTTTTCATTCCTGTTTCTATCTATTTCGCTTTTTACCCAATTTATGAAGGTGATATTTTCAATTTAGGTGTTAAAGCTAAATCAACAATTGAACTCAATTCTGATAAAACTTTATCTGTAGTTGTGCTTCCAGATTGTCCGTTTTGCTTAGAAACGATTCCTTTGGTTAAAAAATTAAAAGCAAGAAATTCAAAAATTAAAGTTGAATACATTATTGCTTCAAGACCAAATGAAATCCCACATGGAATCGCTGATAAAATTCCAAAAAATTGCAACTTTCGCCTTGAATCAGATCTTCAAAAACTTGGTCAAATCACACACGGAGCTTTCCCAACTTATATAATTAGTAACAAAAAAACAATTGTCCGATTATGGCGAAGCGAACATTTCGGTACAAAGGCGCTTGATGAAATTGAAACTTTTTTAAAGTAATTTTTGACTGATTTACTTTATAACAATCGTTTGTTTCACATCTTTTTTTAGGTCAAAACGTGCTTCCTCAAAACTTGGCGCACTGAAAGTTCTTCGGGCATTATTAGAAAATCCATAATATTCAGTGGGTACACCCAACATATTTTTATCCAATTTACCGTTTTTGTTTTCATCGTGATAAACAGCAAATGCATAATCTCCTTGAGGCAAATCTTTGAAAGTATAAGTCATTGTTTTTCCTGAAACTGGAACCACTTTTCCAATGTATTGCTTGCCAAAAACTGGAAATTCATTCTTTGGTTGGTACAATCCAATGAATAGATTCCCTTTAGTCGAAGGAATATTTTTGATTTCAATGGTTAATTGATGAGTCTTTGATTCCATCAACAAGAAAAGTAAAGAACTAATTAAAAGTGTTTTCATTGATTTCTTTTTTCAGGAGTGACTTGAACATCAATCTCCTTATTTTGTGTATCGTTTAACACTTCAATTTTCTTTTTGTTTGAATCAACCGATTTCCAACGTTGAACTAAAAAACCTAAAGCCACTGCAAAACCTAAAATGTAAATAACCATTCTTACAACGTAAGTTCTCCCAAAACGCTTAGGAATGTGTTGCTTGAAATTAAACTGTGGTTTTTCATCTTCCATTTAACAAAGATAAGAGCAGTTTATAATTCAAATCAAAAGGCAAAAAACTATTTTTAAGAATTATTGTTATTGAAATGTTTGTAACAATACCTTAAAAGTGGTATTTTTGCAATCAAATTACATCTTATTTATAATTAATCTAAATAAAAAGAAGCGATGATTACGGTCACAGATACTGCTAAAAAGCAAGCAATCAGATTGATGGAAGATGAGGGCAAAGAAGGATTTTTCATTCGTGTTGGCGTTCAAGGCGGAGGTTGCTCAGGCTTGATGTACCAACTTTCTTTTGATAACGAGGAAAAAGAAGGCGATAAAGTGTTTGAGGATAACGGAATGCGCGTTGTTGTTGACACAAAAAGCTATTTATATTTACTAGGAACAACACTTGATTTTTCGGGAGGATTAAACGGTAAAGGCTTTATTTTCAAAAATCCAAATGCCGATCGAACGTGCGGTTGCGGCGAATCTTTTTCAGTTTAAACTCAGACAATGGCAAATTATACCGAAAACGAGTTAGCGAAAGACCTCGAAAATCAGGAATACAAATTTGGTTTTGTTACTGATATTGAAACAGATACTGTTCCGATTGGCTTAAACGAAGACATTATTCGTTTGATTTCCGATAAGAAAAATGAACCTGAATGGTTGCTGGAACACCGCTTGAAAGCTTTTGCAATTTGGAAAACAATGACTGAACCTGAATGGGCGCATGTGCATTACACAAAACCAGATTTTCAAGCAATTGCTTATTATTCAGCACCAAAGCAAACAAAAAAATACGAATCGTGGGACGATGTCGATCCTGAAATGAAGGCAACAATGGCGAAATTGGGAATCTCGTTAGAGGAACAACAACGCTTGACTGGAGTTGCTGTCGATTTCGTGATGGATTCAGTTTCTGTTGCGACGTCTTTTAAAGAAAAATTAGCTGAATTGGGAATCATTTTTTGCTCGTTTTCGGATGCAGTACAAGAACATCCTGAATTGGTAAAAAAATACATGGGAACAGTTGTTCCAACTACCGATAATTTCTACGCTGCTTTGAATTCAGCAGTTTTTACAGACGGTTCGTTCTGCTACATACCAAAAGGTGTTCGTTGCCCGATGGAATTATCAACTTATTTCCGCATCAACGCTGGAGGTACAGGACAATTTGAACGCACATTGGTTGTAGCTGACGAAGGTTCGTATGTTTCTTACTTGGAAGGATGCACCGCTCCGCAACGCGACGAAAATCAATTGCACGCAGCTGTGGTTGAATTAATCGCTTTGGAAAATGCCGAAATCAAATATTCCACGGTTCAAAACTGGTATCCGGGTGATAAAGAAGGCAAAGGTGGCGTTTTCAATTTCGTGACCAAACGTGGTATGTGCGAACGTAACGCAAAAATTTCTTGGACGCAAGTAGAAACTGGTTCAGCAGTGACATGGAAATATCCTTCGTGTATTTTAAAAGGCGACAATTCGGTGGGAGAGTTTTATTCTGTGGCGGTAACCAATAATTTCCAACAAGCAGATACCGGTACGAAAATGATTCACTTAGGTAAAAACACAAAAAGTACAATCATTTCTAAAGGAATTTCAGCTGGAAAATCTCAAAATTCATACAGAGGTTTGGTGCAAATTAGCAAGAATGCACATAATGCAAGAAATTTTTCTCAATGTGACTCTTTGTTAATGACGGATGAATGTGGTGCACATACGTTTCCATATATCGAATGTAAAAATCCAAGTGCGAAAATAGAACACGAAGCAACGACCTCAAAAATCGGTGAAGACCAGTTGTTTTATTGCATGCAACGCGGAATTAGTGAAGAAAAAGCGATTAGTTTAATTGTAAATGGATATTGTAAAGAAGTATTGAATCAGTTGCCGATGGAATTTGCGGTAGAAGCTCAGAAGTTGCTGGCGATTAGTTTGGAGGGCTCGGTAGGATAATATGGATTACAGATTAACAGATTACAAATTGCAAATTAATTTATTTTTCAATTTTCAATTTTTGAATCTGTAATTCATTATTCTGCAATCTGCAATTTTCCAATCTGTAATTTACGTTTAATCTGCAATCTGTAATTTTCTAATCTGTAATTTAAATATATGGCAACAATAGGAAACTTTGAGGATTTAGATGTTTGGAAAGCTAGTATGGATTTATGTACTGAAATATATAGGTTAACAAATACAGAAAAATTTTCTAAAGATTTTGGTTTAAAGGATCAAATTAGAAGGGCTTCCGTTTCTGTTCCATCGAATATATCAGAAGGTTATGAAAGAGATGGAAAGAATCAGTTTTTGTATTTTCTAGCGATAGCAAAAGGATCGTGCGGTGAAGTAAGAACCCAATTGAGAATTGCATTTAATTTGGACTATTTAAGCGAAAATGAATATAACATACTTAATGAAAAATGCGCAACAACAAGTAAACAGTTAGCTGGATTTATAAAATATTTAAAAAGTTATAAAGGAAATAAATAAAATAGGATTGAAAATAAAGAACCAGCAACCAATCTGCAATCTGTAATTTAGAATTTTCAATCTGCAATCTGTAATTTTCCAATCTGTAATTTAGAATAAAATGATAAAAATTAAAAACTTACACGCCAACATTGAAGGAAAAGAGATCCTTAAAGGCTTGAATTTAGAAGTAAACGCTGGAGAAGTACACGCGATAATGGGACCAAATGGAGCTGGAAAAAGCACGCTTGCTAGTATTTTGGCAGGACGTGAAGAATATGAAGTAACCGAAGGTTCAGTCGATTTTGACGGAAAAGACTTATTAGAGTTGTCAACGGAAGATAGAGCGAGAGAAGGTTTGTTCCTTGCTTTTCAATATCCCGTAGAGATTCCTGGCGTTTCGAACGTAAACTTTTTGCGTACGGCATTGAATGAAATTCTTGAATACAAAGGGGAAGAACCAATTTCAGCGAAAGATTTCATGGCGAAAGTTCGTGAGAAATCAGCGATTGTGGAATTGGATAGCAAATTGGCTTCACGTTCAGTCAACGAAGGTTTCTCGGGCGGTGAAAAGAAACGTAACGAAATCTTCCAAATGGCGATGTTAGAACCGAAATTGGCGATTCTGGATGAAACCGATTCTGGTTTAGACATCGATGCTTTGCGAATTGTGGCGAGCGGTGTAAATAAATTGAAAACGCCTGAAAATGCTACGATTGTAATTACGCATTATCAACGTTTGTTGGATTATATCGTTCCAGATTTTGTGCATGTATTATATAATGGAAGAATCGTTAAAACTGGAACAAAAGAATTGGCTTTAGAATTAGAAGAAAAAGGCTACGATTGGATTAAAAACGAAGTTGACGCAAACTAAAAAAGCCATGCAAGAAGTAATTTCAACAAATAAATTAGCTGCTTTTCGTGCGAACTTGGCAAGCACATCTTTGGCTTTTCCAGATGATAAGGTTAACGCGGCTTTCGACTTTTTAAACACAAGCGATTTTCCAACAACGAAACACGAAAACTGGAAATATACACGTTTAGCGCGCATTGCGAACTTGCGTTTTGATCAAACTGACGAAAGCAAAATCGACGCATCGTTGCGCATTTGTACAGAATCTTTACAATTCATTTTTCACAATGGAAACTTGATTCAACAGCCTAAAAATTTGCCAAGTGGTTTGACAGTAAAAAGCATTCAAAATTGTTCAGCAGAAGAATTAGCAAACGTTTCAACTGAATTGAACACCTTCGAAGCGATGAATTTGGCGTATGCGAGTAATGGATTGTACATTCATTTAGCTGCAAAAACTAATTTAGAACAAGCAATTGAAATCATTCATTATACTACTGGAAATGAATTTGTTGCTTTAAGAAATGTAATCAAAGTCGATGCACTTTCGAAAGCGGAAATTGTGATGAACTATTTGTCTGTGGATAAAAGTAATTCTTTGCTGAATGTGGTTACAGACGTAGAAGTTGGCGCAGGAACACATTTGACTTTACACAAAATTCAAGCGGAGGCAGGAACTAATTTCCATGTTTCAAAAGTAAATAGTAAACAAGATAAAGATTCAAATTTCAGTCTTCACACAACGACTTTGAACGGAAACTTCGTGCGCAATGATGTAAATGTTGCTGTTAACGGCCAAAATTGTGAAACGAATCTTTACGGGGCTTACATTTTAAACGGCACGCAACACGTAGATAATCATACGGTTATCGACCATAAAGTAGCGCATTGTTTGTCCAACGAATTGTACAAAGGCGTGATTGACGACAAAGCAACCGCAGTGTTTAACGGGAAAGTTTTTGTTCGCAAAGACGCGCAGAAAATCAATGCTTTTCAATCGAATGCGAATGTATTGATGAGTGACGATGCCAACGTTAATTCAAAACCGGAATTGGAAATCTACGCCGATGATGTGAAATGTTCGCATGGATCAACAACAGGACAATTGGACGAAGAAGCCGTTTTCTACTTGCGCGCAAGAGGAATTTCTGAAAAATCAGCACGTAATTTAGTGGTTAGTGCATTCGTTAATGATGCTTTAGAAAAAACTGAGAACGAAGAAGTTCTTGCTTACATTTATTCGTTGGTAAAAGAACGCTTTGGTTGGGAGTTTTGATATTCTTTTATCATTTCAAATAACCAATCTTAAAATTCACTTTCTGAATCGCATGAACGTCAATTGCTGATTGATAGCACGACTTCTTTTCTCGTAAGAAGCAATATGAATTGAGAATAATATCTTAAAGCTTTTTAATAAAAATTAAAAGAAAAGTTCTTAGAAAAAGTTAACTTTTTCTTTGGTAAACTCCAAAATTAAAGAATCCTTCACAATGAATTGAATGTTTACAAACGAAATAATTCTCCCAAAACTGAAATAACTGGTTCATTGATTTTGCGTTAAACACTCTTCTATAATCCATTTATTCATTTCTTTTCTTCAATTTTGTAGAAGAAATAACAACATGGAAAAATTACAAAATTTCATTGATGGTGCTTACATTGCGCCTAAAAATGGTCTTTACATTGACAACTACGAACCAGCGACAGGACAAATTTATTCTTGGATTCCAGATTCTGATTCCGAAGATGTTGAACTTGCGGTAAACGCAGCTGAAAAAGCATTTCCTATTTGGTCAAAATTATCGATTGAAAAGCGTAGTGAAATTTTAGTAAAACTTTCTGAAGGAATTCAAAATCACATGGATGAGTTCGTACAAGCTGAAAGTCGCGACAATGGAAAACCGATTTCTCTCGCTGCACATGTTGACATTCCACGTGCGGTTTCAAACTTTCATTTTTTCGCAACTGCTATTCTTCATTTTGCCTCTGAATCGCATTATATGGAAGGCGTTGGAGTGAATTATACAACACGAAAACCAATAGGGATTGTGGGCTGTATTTCTCCTTGGAATTTGCCATTGTATTTATTCTCTTGGAAAATAGCACCGGCTTTAGCTGCTGGCAATTGCGTGATTGCAAAACCCTCAGAAGTTACGCCTTACACGGCTTATTTATTAGGAAAAATTGCCCAAGACGCAGGAATGCCAGCTGGTGTTTTGAATATTCTTCATGGCACTGGACCAAAAGTGGGTGATGCAATTGTGAAGCACCCAAAAATTAAAGCTATTTCTTTCACCGGTGGAACTAAAACAGGTGAATATATCTCAAGAACCGCTGGACCAATGTTTAAAAAACTTTCGTTGGAATTAGGCGGTAAAAATCCAAATGTCATTTTTGCAGATTGCGATTTTGACGATATGTTGAGCACAACGATACGTTCTTCATTTGCCAATCAAGGTCAAATTTGTTTGTGTGGTTCACGTATTTTTGTGGAACGCTCACTTTACCCAAAATTCAGAGATGCATTTGTCGAAAAGGTTTCCAAATCAAAAGTTTCTTTCCCACAAGATCCAGAAGCAAAACTTGGAGCTGTTGTTTCAGAGTCACACATGGAAAAAATCCTATCCTATATTGAATTAGCCAAACAAGAAGGCGGAACTGTATTAACTGGCGGAAAGCGTGTTTTTTTAGAGGCGCCTTACGACAAAGGATATTATATCGAACCAACAATTATTGAAGGCTTGAGTTTTGATTGTCGCACGAATCAAGAAGAAATTTTTGGCCCAGTCGTAACAATCACTCCTTTTGACACAGAAGAAGAAGCATTAATGATGGCAAACTCAACAGAATACGGTCTAGCTGGAACAATTTGGACGTCTGATTTAAAACGTGCACATCGAGTTGCAGACAATTTACAGTCCGGAATTGTTTGGGTCAATGCTTGGTTGGTGCGCGATTTAAGAACACCTTTTGGTGGAGTAAAAGCATCTGGAGTTGGTCGTGAAGGCGGTTGGGAAGCGTTGCGTTTTTTCACGGAAGCAAAAAATATTTTTGTTAAATATTAATGGTATGCGTTTACTTTTTGTCTTTTTACTTTCAAGTTTTAGTTTATTCGGACAGCTTCAACCCATTTTGTGGCATGTAAAATCCGACACGATTGAACGTTGGAATTATCACTTTGGAGATGAATTTTCTACAACAACTTTAGACAAAGATAAATGGTACGATGTTTATCCATGGGGAGGATTACACACACTTCATCGTACTTTAATAGTACCTGAATTATCTGTTCCCCAAGAAGGTTACATTAGTCTGCGAGCTGATACATTAACCGAGTGGCGTAAGTTTCCAGAATGGATGCTTGATAAAGAGGGAGCGAAAAAACTTGGAATAGAAATAAAAGATAATTCGTTACAAATCAAATATTTGAATTCTAGTATTATGAGTCGCCAAGAATTTAAATATGGTTATTTTGAATGCCGATGTAAAGCTCCTAAAGGAAGGGGATTATGGCCTGCGTTTTGGCTCTTTGGACAAAATGGAAAAGGGGAAATTGACTTCATGGAAATCAAAGGAGAAAAGGAATACGAAACGCATGTGGATGTGCATGTTCCCGACAAAACAGACAAAGTACCAGGGTTTTTAGGCATCAAAAAAGATTGGGGTGGTTGGGTAAAACTTAACCATAAATTGACAGAAGAATGGGTAGTTTTTTCTGGAATTTGGAAGCCAGGCTCTTTGATTTATTATGTCAATGGTGTCCCTGTCTCTCATTTTAAAGGAGATTTCGATGCTTCTATGAATTTGATTGCTAACCTTGCAAACGCAGTAGATTACGGACCTTTCAATCCAGGGCCAGATGAAAGTACGATTTTCCCGAATGAATTTTTAGTTGATTATATGCGTGTTTGGAAATCGAATGATGACCCAATTTCTTCACGTGCTCCAAAAATTTTAGTTAGAGATGAAAATAAAGTTTTAACAAGTTCATCTATTCCAGAAACGAAAATCAAGAAAAAAATCGGATTGATTTATGATACTAAACTTTTCAAAAAAGAAATTGGATTTGTTGGATTAATTCCTATCAGCGACCGTCAATATCAAATTCAAGTGAATGGCTCAAAATTGAAGAATGCAAGAATAAAAGTGCTTGACGGAACTGGAAAAACAATTCAAGAAGTAGTCTTAACTGCACAGTACTCCATACTTAATTTAATTTCACTTAAAAAAGGGGATTACACGATAGAATTGAATTACAGCGTTGTAAAACAACAAGTTACGATTATTCTCTAATTATTTTCGTTCATTTTTTTGTTTTATTTAAGGCTTTTTAATTAAGATGATTGTATATAGCTTCTTTTAAACAATATAAAAAATCACAGATTGCTACCAAATAGTTAACTTCGCAAAAATTTTTTTCTCCAGCGACCATGAGTGATGCTATAAAACACGAATGCGGGATTGCCCTTTTAAGGCTCAAAAAACCCTTGGATTTTTACCTTCAAAAGTATGGATCAGCACTTTACGGAGTCAATAAGTTACATCTTTTGATGGAAAAACAACACAACCGAGGGCAAGACGGTGCTGGTTTAGCAAACATCAAATTCGATATGCAACCGGGAGAACGCTACATTTCAAGAACTCGTTCGATTGCGAAAAGTCCAATTCAAGATATTTTTGATCAAATCAACGAACGCTTCGAACAGATTGCCGATGAAAATCCTGAAAACTTGAAAAATGTTAACTATCTGAAAAAAAATGCAGGTTTCACAGGTGAGTTATTTCTTGGACATTTACGTTACGGAACTTTTGGAAGAAATTCAATTGAAAGTTGCCACCCTTTTTTAAGACAAAACAATTGGATTACAAGAAATTTAGTCGTTGCAGGAAATTTCAACTTAACTAATGTTGATGAATTATTTGATGTGTTGGTTCGTGTTGGACAGCATCCGAAAGAAAAATCAGATACTGTTACTGTTTTGGAGAAAATCGGACATTTTTTAGATGTAGAAAACGACGAATTATTTAAACAATATAAAATACTAGGTTACAGTAACACAGATATTTATCAAAAAATTGCAGAACAAATCAATCTTGTAAAAATTCTGAAAAAAGCTTCTGAAGATTGGGATGGTGGTTATGCAATGGCTGGACTTTTAGGTCATGGCGATGCTTTTGTTTTACGCGATCCAAATGGAATTCGTCCTGCATTTTGGTATGAAGATGATGAAATTTGTGTAGTAGCTTCAGAACGTCCAGTAATTCAAACTGCATTTAACTTAAAAGTAGATGATATACAGGAATTAAAACCTGGTCATGCTTTGATTATCAAAAAGAATGGGAATGTTTCGGAAGAATTAATCAACGAACCGTTGACACCCTTGAAATGTTCTTTTGAGCGTATTTATTTTTCAAGAGGTTCTGATTCAGATATTTACAAAGAGCGCAAAGCATTAGGTAGATTAATCGTTCCTCAAGTATTAAAAACTGTTGATTACGATTTTGATAACTCTGTTTTTTCATTTATTCCAAATACAGCCGAGGTTTCATTTTATGGTTTAATCAAAGGCTTAGAGGAACATTTAAACGAAGAAAAAATCAAGCAAATTCAAGCGTTGGGTGCTAATCCAAATTTGGAAGCTATTGAAGAAATCATCCACCGCAGAGCAAGAATTGAAAAACTTGCAATTAAGGATGCAAAATTGCGCACCTTTATTACCCAAGATGATTCACGTGATGATTTAGTGGCGAATGTTTACGATATCACTTATGGTGGAATTCGTCCTAACACGGATAATTTAATAGTAATTGATGACAGTATCGTTCGAGGAACAACGTTGAAACAAAGCATTTTACGAATTTTAGACCGTTTAAATCCAAAGAAAATTGTTGTTGTATCTTCTGCTCCACAAATTCGATTCCCAGATTGTTATGGGATTGACATGGCAAAAATGGGAGATTTTATTGCGTTTGAAGCGACAATTCAATTATTGCATGACACCAATCAAACAGCGATTATAGACGAAGTTTATAAAAAATGCTTGGAGCAAGTAGACTTACCGAAAGAACAAGTTCGAAATTATGTAAAGGAAATTTATGCGCCATTTACTGATGAACAGATTTCGGCAAAAATCGCAGAATTGTTGACACCACCAACCATAAAAGCAAAAGTTGAAATCGTTTTCCAATCGGTTGAAAATTTGCATATTGCTTGTCCAAATCACTTGGGCGACTGGTATTTTACAGGTAATTACCCAACACCTGGAGGAAATAAGGTGGTTAATAAAGCATTTATCAATTGGGTAGAGAAACGTAATGAAAGAGCCTATTAATCAGAATTATAGCTCAAAATTCAGTACTAATTTATTACAGTGAAATTATTTTCAATTTAATACTAACGAATAGTACAAAAGTTATATTTTTTTGAAAATGAAATCCTTACATTTGTCGCCCCTTAAAACAGTTATATATTATGAAAAGAAATCAATTGCCTTGGTAATAGGTGCTTTCACGCTATGTTTCAATGCGTATGGTCAATTACCAAAAATTAGTAAACCAAAAATCAATGTTTCTGTTCCAGGAAATAGTGATGTGAAAGCTTCAGATATTGGATTGGGCGGAAAAGATCCAAGTGGATTGTTTAAAAACATTACAAACGACGAAAGTGCGAATGTACACCGTAAAAATGCTGTTGCAAACTTAACTGCAATGGAGGCAGAATATGCCAAAGCAAGCGTTGATTACGAAGTGTTGACTAAGTTAATGTTTGAAAATGAGCGCACTTTAGGTCACGTGATGAAATTAGAGCCGAAAATTGATCGAGCTAATTACGACGCAAAATACCTTCCTTTAAAAGAAAAAGCTGACAAACAAATTGCTGCATACACTGAGATTGTAAAATTGGAAAAATCGTTCCAGAAAGACTTTAATGCCCCAGTTGATTTTAAAAAGCCAGAGGTACTTTCTTTCAGAGGAGAAGGTTATAGTTCTCACCCGCAATGTTATTGTCGTAATTATCGTTCAGATGTAAAAACCTTAGCTGAATTTGATGCTGCGAAAAAACAATACGATGATCTTTCAGCTCAATTGCAAGGTTATAAAAATGCTGAAACACAAAAGTTATTCGCAAATATGACAACTTGTATCGCGAACGGTAACAACTATGCATTATTTGCGGCGAAAGAAAACTTAACGAAAGATGTAATTGATTACAACACGGCAAACAAAGCAGCTGAACCTAATAAAGTTATCAAACGTTGCGATGAATACCTTGCTGCTTTAACCCGTATTGAAACAGATAACAGTTTGAAATTAGAGGCTGCAACAATTACAGCTTTAACACAAGCAAAAGCAACTGTTACGAAAACGAAAACAGATGCAGAAACATATATTAGTTCTGGTGCTTTCAAAAAATACCAAGATAAATTGTATGCTGAGAAAATCGCTAAAGTTTTCTTACCAAAAGCAGCTACAAAAAATGCAACGTTGGAAGCAGGTGCAATTAACTATGTGAAAGGTGCAGAATATACAGAATACTTAACAGGAAGAAAAGATAGCCCAGTTGCATCAACTTTTAGAGCAATTACAGCGACAGCAACACCTTATGTTAAGAAAAATGAGTATGGTTTACCATTATATGAATACCACGAATTATGGGTTGCTTTCAAAGGAAAAGATGGAAAATGTTATAGATGCGCTGTTTATGCAAGCTACACGTACAAAGGTGGTGGAACGTATGCAACAGTACCAACTTGGGGAGCTGATGCGCCAGAAGAAATGTCTTGCGACAATGTGATGAAATAGTCTTCTGCAAAAAAATAATTAATTACAAAAACCTCGATTTTGTCGAGGTTTTTGCTTTTAATGATAAAAATTGAATTATTTCTTCAAGATTTTCATTCAAAATTAGATTATTGATTATTAAAGTTATAATTTAGCGAACTCATTCAAACAGTCAAATAATTCATCAAAATATGAAATCAAAAATTACAGTATTCGTTGGTTTAGCTCTTTTCGTTCTTGCAATTGCTTCTTGTGGTGGAAGTAAAAAAGTTAGTTGTGATGCTTTTTCAAGTACACAACAAACTGTAAACAACGATACTGCAGCGAAATAATTCTAGCTTAAAAACTTTCTTAACACTGTGTAACTATTCTTAGGTGAATAACACAGTGTTTTTTTGTGCCTTATTTTTTAAATTGGATGTACTTCAATATTAATAATTCATCATTCAATATTTGATTTTCTACCTTGGCACGTCATTTGAAACGAACTTAAAAATTTAAATTATGAAACGTTTATTTAGTTCCATTGCTATAGTTTCAATTAGTCTCCTAATTTTATCAGGTTCTAAATCAACAGATTTACCCACTGTTGAAAACAAGGCATTTCAGGTAGGTGAGAAGTTGCGTTATCGCATTACTTATGGTTTTGTGGATGCTGGGGAAGCAATCCTTGAATTGAAAAGTACTAGCAAAAAAGGAAATGGTCGCGAGTTGATTCATGCCGTTGGAATTGGAAGAACGCTCGGTGGTTTTAATTCATTTTACAAAGTGGATGATCGCTACGAAACTTTTTTAGACAAAAAAGGAATATTTCCTTGGTATTTTGTGCGTCGCGTTGATGAAGGTGGTTATAAAATCAATCAAGATTACACTTTTAAACATCACGTTGGAAAAGTAGATAATGGAGCTGGTAAATTATTTAAAGTTCCAACTGCTGTGCAAGATATGATTTCTTCATTTTACTACGCGCGAACTTTAAATTTCAAGAATATTAAAAAAGGACAGACCTTTGAATTTCCTTGTTTTATGGATGATGAATTATATAACTTAAAAATCAAATATGTTGGCGAGGAGTTTATAAATATTCGCAAAGGAAAATTCAAGTGTATGAAATTTGTTCCCGTAGTTCAAACTGGGCGCTATTTTAAAAGTGAAGAAGATGTAAACTTTTGGGTAACAAGTGATGCCAATAGAATACCAATATTAGTGAAAGCTAAAATTCCCGTAGGAGTTGTGAAAATGCACCTTGTTGAATGGAGCGGATTACGAAATGAGCTAACGAGTAAAGTAAAGTAATTAGTGTGAAATTTTACTTACATCAACATCTTGGTGCTTTTGTTTAAATAACACGGCAAACAATACAGCAACGACCAACGAGTAAATCGCAAACAATGTCCAAGCTCCAGACCAATCTGTTTGACCATTAGTTAGTAAGTAATATTTCTCAATGATTTTACTACTAGCAATTGTTCCAAAAAAGGCACCAAAACCATTTGTCATCATAATGAAAAGACCTTGAGCGCTTGAGCGAATTTTAGAATCCGTCGTTGTTTCAATGTACATTGAGCCTGAAATCAAGAAGAAGTCAAAAGCCATTCCGTAAACAACACACGACAAAACGATAGAAATTACACCAAAAGATGTTCCTCCAACGGCAAACAATCCGTAACGCAATACCCACGCAATAAGTGCCAAAAGCATTACTTTTTTCATTCCAAATTTCTTTAAAAAGAATGGAATTGTTAAGATAAAAATCGTCTCAGAAATTTGTGAAATAGAATAAATTATTGTTGAATACTGTTCAACCGTTGAGCCTTTAGTAAAACTACTTAAGTAAGCGTCGCCATACATATTAGAAAGTTGTAAAGCAGCACCTAATAACATAGAAAAAACAAAAAACAATGCCATTTGATAGTTGCCAAAAAGCTTGAAGGCATTTAAACCAAGCATTTCTACAATAGATTTCTTTTCTTGCGTTTTTGTTTCAGGACGGCATGCAGGAAGTGTAAATGCATATATACCAAGTAAAATTGCAATTGTACCAGCAATGATAAATTGTGTTGAATTTGCTTTGCTTCCGCTTAAATTCGTTGTCCACATAGCTAAAATAAATCCAATTGTTCCCCAAACACGGATTGGAGGGAAGTCTTTTACAACATCGAATTCAAACATTTTTAAAATACGATAAGAAACAGCATTGGAAAGAGAAATGGTTGGCATATAACAAATCATTCCTGCGAAAATGACCCAATACAACAAATCGTATTCTGGCATCGAAGAGAGTGATGGAAATTGGCTTTGAAACCACGCAAGATTAGGAACTAATAACAAGATTCCACCGTAGCAAATATGAAGTAATCCATATAATCTTTCTGCTCGCATCCATTTATCAGCAATGATTCCAATAAGAGAAGGCATTAAAATAGAGGAAAGCGCAAGTGTAGAGAAAATTGCACCAAATTGTCCAAATGTCCAACCTTTCCCTTCAGTGCAGTAAGTTCCAATTGTTGTTAACCACGCTCCCCAAACAAAAAATTGGAGAAAGCTCATAATGGTTAGTCGAAATTTTATTGTTGAATTAGCTTCGTTTATTGATTTCATCGCGGAGTTTTGAGGCAAGTTCATAATCTTCATTTTCTATCGCCTCTGCCAACTGTGCATTCAGTTCTTCCAATGAAATAGCTTCCATTTCATTGAAAACTTCATCTAATTCATCTTCATCGTCAAAATCTAAATCCAAATCTTCTGTTCCTCCAACTTCTTCCAAAATAGAGGAAAGCGTGAAGATTGGTGCATTAAATCGAACACCAACCGCAATTGCATCAGAAGTACGCGAATCTATTTCTGTGATCGCATTTTCTTTTTCACAAATGATTTTAGAATAAAAAACGCCTTCGTGGAATTTATAAATGAGGATTTCACGCACATTTACACCATACGATTTACAAAATGTTTTGATTAAATCATGTGTCAGTGGTCGATTTGGAACCATTTTTTCTAATTCTACAGCTATAGCCTGTGCTTCAAAACCACCAATTACAATTGGTAATTTTCTTTTGCCAGCTGATTCAACTAATGTTAAAACATACGAGCCAGACTGAGTCTGGCTGTATGCTATACCTGTAATATCTAATTTAACTTTTTGCATGTAATAAAGAGGAAATTCGTAATCAACTCTTAGTTTTGAGCTGCTTTGAATTTTTTAATTGCTTCATTTAATCTTGGCACTACTTCAAATGCATCACCAACGATACCATAATCCGCTGCTTTAAAGAAAGGTGCTTCAGGATCTGTGTTAACAACAACGATTACTTTCGAACCGTTAACTCCAGCTAAATGCTGAATTGCTCCTGAAATTCCAACTGCTATGTATAAATTTGGACGAATCGCAACACCTGTTTGACCAACGTGTTCGTGGTGAGGTCTCCAACCAATATCTGCTACTGGACGAGAACAAGCAGTTGCTGCTCCTAATAATTTTGCCATTTCTTCAATCATTCCCCAGTTTTCAGGACCTTTCAATCCTCTTCCAGCTGAAACAACTAATTCTGCTTCCGGTAAAGGAATTTCTCCTTCTGGTTTTTTAGTTGAAATAACTTTGATTGCTGCTGCACCGCCTTGTCCAGATGTTTCTTCAACTGAACATGCTGCACCTGTAACCTCAGGTTGAATGCTATTTGGCAATAAAGAAATAATTTTTGTAGCTGAATTAACTTTCACTGCTCCCATCGCTTTTCCTGAGAATACGTTCACTTTAACAGTTCCGTCAGCTTCAGGGATAGAGATTGCTCCTGCAACTAAACCAGCTTTTAATCTTACAGATAATCTTGGCGCTACTGCTTTTCCAATTAAATCGTGAGAAAAAATAACGGTATTTGCACCAACAGTTTGTGCTACAGAAGCAATCAAACGAGTCAATTGTTGTGCATCTTCACCATCAACACTTCTGTCAACGATTACTTTCGATGCACCGTATTCACCAAGTGTTGAAAGTAAGTCTGCACTCGCGTTTCCGTTTGTAACCACAGTAACATCAGCGCTTAATTTTTTACCGTAAGTAACAGTTTCCAAAGCTGATTTGGAAAGACCGTTTGTTGAGTTTATATATACTAGTATCATGAAAATCTTTTTAAACGATTAAATTACTTTTGCTTCGTTGTGTAACAATTCTACCAATTCATCCATGTTTTCAGGATTAATCATTTTCACTGCTGATTTTGCATTTGGCATCGTGTAAGAAACATAGCTTGTCAAATCATCAACAGCAACTGGTGCAACAACCGTAAGGGGTTTTGTTCTTGCCGCCATGATTCCACGCATGTTAGGAATACGTTGTTCAGCCATTCCTTTAGCACAAGAAACAACCGCAGGAGTTGAAACTTCAACTACTTGAACACCACCAGCGATTTCTCTTTCTAATGTAAGGCTTGAACCGTTAACATCTAATTTCTCTGCTAATGAAACGAATGGTAAATCTAAAGCTTCTGCAATCATACCACCAACTTGAGATCCGTTGTAGTTAATTGTTTCTTTACCTGTTAGGATTAAATCAAAACCATTTGATTTTGCATACTCAGCTATTTGAATTGCTGTGTAATAAGCATCTTTTGGATCTGCATCTATTCTCACTGCTTCATCCGCACCGATTGCAAGTGCTTTTCTAATTACAGCCTCGTCAGCTGCAGCTCCAACGGTTACAATTGTTACTTGTCCACCACCCGCTTCTTTGATTTCCAAAGCGCGAACAAGTGCATACCACTCGTCATAAGGGTTAACAATGTATTGCACTCCATTTTCATCAAACTTCGTGTTTCCGTCTGTGAAAGCAACTTTAGAAGTTGTGTCTGGAGACTTACTGATACAAACCAAAATTTTCATTCTCTTTCGTTTTTAGTGGTGCAAATTTAAGGAAATAAATGTTTGAAAACTGATAACTTTTTAATTATTCTAAATCGCTTTTTTATTAAACAATGGGCCTTGTAAATAGTTGGAAAATAAGACCTTTAAAGTGAAAATAATTTAGATTGATTGAATTTCCCTTTACTTCCCGTTGTTTAAAAAGTAATTGAGTTTAACAGAGATTCCGACCAAAAGGGAGACCGCGCATGAGCTCCAAAGGAAAATCTTTTTAATAATGCATTGCTTAACAATTACCTTCCTTATTTTTTGTTTTGATTAAATTAAAGTAGTAAGGGAAATATCCAGGAAATTCAGGAAATTTATTGGAAGAAAAGACTTTCTAAAACACCAACTTCTGAGACTTTACTTTGAATTTAGATTACGTATTTCTTCTAAAACTCATTAGTTGGAAGCGACAAATTCAAAATCACAGCGAAAAGTAGTGCGGCGAAAAATGTTAGCAAAGCGACTTTTTTCAATTCAGTGTCTAACTTTTTTGGAATTCTAATTTGGTAAACACGTTGCAAATGGAAAAGTAAACCAAATGCAGGGATTAAAGCAATGAGAAGAAAAAAGTTAAAAGTAAGGTAAGAAAACATAAATACACTAAAAGCCCAACTTGCAACTCCACTAAGAATTAAAAAAGCATGATAATTTTTACCATTTTGAAATCCCATTTTAACTACCATTGTTGTTTTTCCAGATAATGCGTCGTTTTCATGGTCGCGAAGATTGTTGAGATTTAATACAGCCACACTCCAAAAACCAATAGTCAACGCAGGAAATAAAACCAGCCATTCGAATGCAATTCCGTAAAGTGAAAACACTCCTAAAACACTTACCAACCCAAAGAAAATAAATACCATTAAATCCCCTAGACCTCTGTAACCATAAGCATTTTTACCAACGGTGTATGTAATTGCCGCAACAACACACAATACGGCTAGAACAGCATAAAACAATAGTAATTCTTGGGTTAAATTTGGAGCACTTACAAAGATTAATAGCGCTGCTGATACAAGTGAAATAATCGTGCAGATAATGATACCAGTTTTCATTTCTTTTACACTGATTGTTCCGGACTGAATTGCTCTTTTTGGACCTACGCGATTTTTATTGTCAGTTCCTTTTTGTCCGTCGCCGAGGTCATTTGCCAAATTGGAAAGCACTTGAAAACCAATTGTTGTAAGCATAGCCAAACTAAAAATAAAAGGATTCCATTTTTCTAGTACAGCTGCCATTCCAGAACCAGCAATAATTCCAGAAACGGAAAGCGGTAAGGTTCGCAAGCGCATAGCCTCAATCCAAGCTTCAACTTTTGTCATGGCGCAAAAATACTACTTTGTTTAATGCTGAATTTTTTGATATTAGATTTTATATCTTTTTAAATGTTTTTTTAGATTGATTGAGGTCGAATTTTTATATTTTTATTTGTAGATTTTTTGCTAAAAACATTGCTTAATGGTGATTTTGAAACAAAATGATTAGTTTTTAAAAACGATTTCATCAATCTTTACTTTCGAATAGACATCCAATATACCTTAATTAAAAAAATCAAAAAAGAACATCACTGCTGCTTGGCGTGGATTCACTCCTTTTGCCGAACCGATAATGCTTCCGCTTTTGCGAATGTCACCGTTTGATTCAATTTTTCCAACAATACTTCCGCTAATTCTTACATCGCCATTTGATTCAACTTTTCCAACGATTGAACCATTTTTACGAATATCGCCATTCGACTCAATTTTTCCTTTGATGCTTCCATTCACACGTATATCGCCATTCGATTCAAATTTTCCTTTGATGCTTCCACTGATGCGAACGTCACCATTCGACTCAATTTTGCCAAAGATTGAACCGTTTTTTCTTAAATCTTGAGCGGCTAAATTTTGAACGCTTAATAAAACGGTCAAAATGAAAAGTAAATTTTTAATGTTTTTCATAATCTGATTTTTAGTGTACTAAAATACGATTTTTTAAACACACTGAATTTTTATGAATCTCAAGCCCAAATTCAACTGGAAAGAATCGAAAATAATTATGCAAGTCGCAATTAACAATTCTTGTGTTACCAAAACATTAAAACAAAGTATATTTACCTTTCAAAAAACAAAAATGAAGCAGTTTCTGTTTATAGTCAGTTTTTCAATCATATTGGTTTCTTGTAATCAAAAAGATGAGAAATTTTGTGAATGCTTAGCTAAAAGTGAAGAATTTAACGTTATGAATCAAGCGATTCTGAATGGTAAATCCGATGTTGCTACAGTGAAAAAAGCAGTTGAATTGAAAAAGGAAAAACAAAAAGTTTGTCAAGATTATGTGAATATGGATGGTGAACAAATGCTTGCTCGAAAAAAAGAGTGTAAGTAATTATTCACTTTAATCACTTAAAGTTACTTTATGAAAACAGTACTAATTGCAGGAGGATCGGGACTTATTGGAAAGAAGTTAAATCAAGTGCTTTCCAAAAAAGGATACAAAGTTTATACGCTTACACGTACTGCTAAACATAGAGGACAGATTTATTGGAATCCCGCGCAGCAAACGATTGAAGGAAAACATCTCGACAAAGTCAATATCATCATAAATCTTACAGGTGAAAATATCGGTGAAAAAAGATGGACGAGCGATCGTAAAAAAGCTTTACGTGATTCACGTGTTAAAACCACTCAATTCCTAAATAGTTTAGTTGCCAATCTTCCGAATTTAGAATATTACATTTCAGCTTCGGGAATTAATTGTTACGCACAAGACGATGAAATTCACGTAGAATCAGACCCTTATGGCAACGATTTTCTTTCCAAATTAGTGAAAGAATGGGAAGCAATGAGTGATTTATTTGAAAGCAATTGTAAAGTGGCAAAACTGAGAATTTCGATGGTACTTTCGAAACGCGGTGGTGCTCTGGACAAAATGCTATTACCTGTAAAGCTTGGATTAGGTTCGCCAATAGGAACTGGAAAACAAATGATTCCCTGGATTCACATCGAAGATTTATGTAATCTTTTCGTTTATGCGATAGAAAATGAACTCACTGGAACCTATAATGCAGCTGCAAATTGCGACAGTAACCACGACTTTATGAAAGCATTAGCAAAAGCATTGAATCGTCCGTTTTTTATGCCAAAAGTTCCAGCTTTCCTATTAAAATTAATGCTTGGTGAAATGTCAGCCTTAGTTTTAGATAGTACAAATGCTTCCAATGAAAAAATTAAGAACGCTGGATTCGTTTTTCAACACGAGCATATTGAGTCAACATTAAGTGTGTTATTAAAACGTTAACTCACTGTTAATTTAAACATTGGCTTGTAAATAACCTGATTTTTCTTTTTTTTGTTAGAATATAATTTCATCTAATTTCATCAAAAAAAAGATGGCGAAGAAAGAAAAATTATTCGTGTTAGACACTTCTGTTTTGCTGCACGACCACCAATCAATTACCAACTTTAAAAACAACAATGTTGCTATTCCAATAACTGTTTTAGAAGAATTGGATAAATTCAAAGTTGGAAACGACACCAAAAATTTCTCCGCTAGAGAAGTCATCCGATTTATTGATAAACTTTCAGGAAATGGTTCGCTTCAAGAATGGATTTCTTTAGGGAAAGGTCTAGGAAAATTCAAGATTGTAATGGATCATACGCCGGTAAATATAAATGCTGAACAAGTTTATGCTTATGGTAAGAACGATCATAAAATAATTAATGCCGCTTTATTTCTAAAAGAACAAGAAAGTAAACAAACAGTTGTACTAGTAACTAAAGATATCAATTTAAGAATCAAAGCCAAAGCTTTGGGATTGGTTGCTGAAGATTACGAAACGGGAAAAGTAAGTAATGAAAACCTAAAAAGCGAAAGTTCTTATAGTATTGAAAATGTTGATTCAGAAATAATAAGAGAACTGTTCTTGAAAGGTCGAATGGAGGAAAATGGAATTTTGGGTGCGAAAAAAATTACCAATGGCTATTACATTTTAAAAAATGGCAAAACCTCTTCGTTGGCTTTTTACCATCAAATGACAGATCAAATTGAACGGATTGAAAAGGAATTCGTTTATGGGATCAAACCTAAAAATGCAGAACAAGCCTTTGCTTTTCACGCTTTACTGAATGATGATGTTAAACTTGTGGCTTTGCAAGGTGTTGCAGGAACTGGTAAAACACTTTTAGCGCTTGCAGCTGCTTTGGAGCAACATAAGCAGTACAATCAAATTATCCTTGCTAGACCAATTGTGCCACTTTCCAATAGAGAAATTGGTTTTCTACCAGGTGATGCAAACGATAAAATCGGACCTTATATGGAGCCTTTGTGGGATAATTTGAAGTTTATAAAATCACAATTTAGAGAAAACGAAAAGAAAAATCGCGCCATTCAAGAAATGCAAGATTCAGGTAAAATTATTATTACTCCACTCGCATTTATTCGTGGACGAAGCCTATCTAACATTATGTTTATTGTGGATGAAGCTCAAAATTTAACACCTCACGAAGTAAAAACAATAATAACACGAGCTGGCGAAAATACCAAAATCATTTTTACAGGCGACGTTCATCAAATCGATTCTCCTTATCTTGATGAAAACAGTAATGGTTTAGCTTACTTAATTGACCGTTTGAAAAATCAACCCTTGTTTACCAATGTAAAACTAGAAAAAGGTGAGCGTTCTGAATTGGCGAATTTAGCAAATGAGTTGCTGTAAGTCTTTATTCCCAAACCATCGTAATCTTTCCAGTTGATTTTCCGCTTTCTAAGAGAGAATGTGCTTCTGCAATTTTTGAAACAGGAAAAACAGCACCAACTTGTGGTTTTAATTCCCCTTTATTGAACAAATCAACAACGGCAACTAAGCAATCGTGAACTATCATTGGGCGGTTGTCTCCGATTTTTAACATGTTGACACCGAGAATATTTTTAGAGCGCATCATTAACCCAATTGGAAGAATGAATCCCATTTTAAATACAAAGTTTAAAGTGGAAAAAATACCATACTTCCCTCCTACTAGCTCAGATCCACCAAAAATGAACAGACGACCACTTGAACCGATTAATGCCAAATCTTTCTTAAAAGTTGAGCCTGCAACTGGATTATAACTCACATCAATTCGGTCGCCTCTTAAATGAGAAAAAATCGTTTTTTGATAATCACTTTCGTTATAATTTACCACAAAATCTGCCCCTAAATCTTTGACTAATTGTGTTTTAGAAGCATTACCAATTTTTGCGATAACGTAAGCTCCACGGCGTTTTGCCAACTGAATTAACATTGTCCCTACTCCACCGGCAGCAGCGTGAATCAACACCTTATCACCTTTCTGAACGGGTGAAAGTATATCCGACATATAATAAGCAGTAACGGCTTGTGTACAAAGTGCCATTACGGTTTCGGCAGGATGATCTTCAATTGGAACAATTCCATATTCTTTAGTGATTACGTGTTTTCCATAACCTCCAAAGCGACAAAATGCTAAAACACGTTTACCAATGATAGATGAATCCACAGCAGAACCGACTTCAATGACTTTTCCAACAACTTCGTAACCTACCACACAAGGCATTGGTGGAGCTTCTCGATATAAACCATTGCGTGCCATTACATCAGCGTAATTTAAGCCAAAAGCTTCACTTTCAACCAATAATTCATTTGGTTCCAGTTTCGAAAGTTCAAAAGTTCGGCGTTCAAATGCTTGTTCAGCTGCCCCTTTTTTGATTAGAAATAGTGCTTCGGATTTCATGTATTGAGTTGAAATTTAAGTATGTATAAAACTTTTGAATCTTTAATAAAAATGTAAAAATAGGTATTAACTCTAATTAATTGCGAACGACAGAATTGCGCATAAATAATTTGAAAATTAGATGATTTGAAAATTTGAAAATGGAAGTTCAGAATGCTTATTAATTGCGAACAAAAGAATTGCTTATTGCAAACTATTCAGACTTCGGACTTCGAGAGCCTCAATCCTCTAACCTTAGTCCTCGTTGTTTGTCATTGTTAATTTTACGAATATAATATCTTGCGCAGAGCGCTTACAAAAAATCCGTTCGCAATTTTTAATTCGCAATTAAATGTATCTTGCGGAATCGTAACAAAAACCGTAACACTATCTACCAAATCGACAATGCAGGGAACGGTTTCTGAAGTATCAATTAAACCAAAATAATAGGTGGTGGTAACTTCTGGCGTGGCGATGGGGTTGAGAATGGTGGTATCACTCAAACCGGCACTTGGCCACCAACGATAGACCAAATCGTTCCAACAACCCTCACAATTGGCTTGTAAACCTACGATTTCTCCCAAAGTATCAATCTCACCACCAAGCCCTGCGGAAATTTCAGGGAGTTCATAAACACCGAAATCGTCGAAGTAGTAGTAAGCGTAACCACAGTTTGAGGGATTAATACAATTGTCGTTAACAATTTCAAATTCATCAAAACATCCAACAGTCATGAAATTTTCATTTCCCTTAGCTTCATAAATACCCTTTATCAAAACCCAAGTGCTTGTATCTGAAATTATATTAAGATTGTTTATTCCATCAATCAAATTTAATTTCATCCAGTTGTCAAGTTGAAAAACAGAATCCATTGTAAATCTAGCTTGAATACAATTTGTTGCTATGAAATTATATTTATCCGCTAAGGAGACAAAAAAAGAGGTGCAATATTTTTTGTTTTCAAGTTTTGAATTTAGTTTAACTTCTATATATTCCCTGCCATCATTTGATTGAAAATAATAAAGACCAATTCCAGCATATCCTAAACCAGTGTTAGGGTTTTGATAGCCAACAACATTTCTTGGTATAGCATCAGCACAATAATGAAAAAAATCGGAACTACCTCCACAACCAGACTCAATAATTGGGCTTGGAAAGCTAGGTTGAAACCATGGTGAAGCCAAACAGATTTGTTCCTGTCCTGAATATATGACGTTAGGATAATATGGACAGCTTGAAAAGTATTCAAACCCTGGATTGGGAACCAAGTTAATTGGCTGTGCAAAGCTCAGCCAATTAAAAAACATAAAATAAAGAAAACAGATAATTTTCCTCATTTTTATTTAACTATTAATTTTTGGTAGGCAATTTCGTTCATCCTTTTTTTAGTGATTGTATTTCTAGGTATCATTTAGTTTCCCCCCTTTGAAATTGATTATTTCAGTACGCAATTTAAGAACTTTTAATGTGCTGTGCAATACGTGTTTTTACCTGATGTTTTGGTTTTTACATAATTGGATGATTTATCAAATTACGCCCTAGCCCTGATAGTAGTGGAAATCCTTTATTGGTGTTTTTCACTACCAATAAAGATTGCAACGGATAGCAGGAAATAGCTTCGAAAAATTTAACAAGCTTTACTTTAGCTTTATCACAAAACTTCCAAGCCTTGGGTCGGGTTTATAGTAATCGGTAGAAATGATTTGGGCTCCACTTTGAATGGCTGCTTTCAATCGGGTGTAATCATTAGCACGAGCCTCCAATGTTCCTGCATCTGAACGTGTTCGCACAATGTATTTTTGAGTGAGCAATTCAATTTCTTTTTCGTTACCAATCGGATCATTTTTAACCACAAAAGCGGTATTGTCACCGTTTGGAGGATTGTAAACAAACATCGGACGGTTAACTCCAGATTGCTCATATAGGTTTTGGTTGTTACCTTCTAGAATAAAAATAATTTTCCCTAAACAAGTTGACAAAAGTGGCCAGCCTTCCGTATTTAAACGCTCTTTAATTGAGGAATAGTTACCTTTTAAATCAGTCGGTTTGAAGATTTTATCAGCGGGAAGAATCTCCAGAATTTCTTTGTCTAAATCTTGAAAGGCTTGAGCATCGAATTGTAGAGCGCGTTTGAATCCTAAGAAGCGCAAAAATCCCGATTCATCTCCCGGATTGAAACCTTTCGATTCTATGTTTACGAAAATAGGCGTGTGGTTTGGGTGTGCGTTACTCCACGATTTTAGTTCGTTTAAAACTTGTTTAAAGGTCAAATAATTGGTTTCGTAATCAACGTCGGCTATATGTAACACTTTAAAACCGGGTTGCTTCATTACTGGATCTTTAACTTTTTGTCGCAAGCCTGTAATCAGTTTGTTTACTTTTCTTTTTCGGTACAATCCACCTTTTGGGTCGTAATTCACATCGATTTCAATACCTCGAATGTTGTAATTGTCAAATTGTTCAGGTAGGGGAACGTGTCCATAATCCATTTGCTCAGGGTCGTTAGAAGGACCAAGTTGCTTTTTGAACTTCGAAAGAAATTTAATGACTTTTGGATTGGGATGTTTTTTATAGCTATTGTGAGATGCTAGAATTTTGTAGTGATTAAGGCGAATAGTGTCAGTGACCTGAGAAAAGGAATTCATAAAAAAGCCACAAATAATAAGGGTAACTATTAAACTTAATTTCATTTTAAGGAGAAGATTGAATTGTATAAATTTAGTCAACAATTTTTAGTTTGAAAATCGATTTTTCAATTTCAATATCGGATTCTCAAAATAAGTTTTGGAAAGTGCCGCTAAGACTATCGTGAAAGCAATTCCAAATAAATGATAAAGTAATGTTTCTAGTTTAAACTCCAGATTTAAAGGTTGCAAAACAGCCCAAACAATGGTGATTACTACCAAGTGATACATATAAATTCCGTAAGAGATTTCACCCAAATAATCTATAAATGGAGCGTCTAAAAATTTTGTCTTCTTGTTTTTCCAAGCGATTGACCAAATTAATAAACCAAAGAAAATTGAACAAATGAAAAGATTTAGTGATTTATCTTCAACGCCAATTTTAAGCAATAGTTGATCAAAAAAACTTCCATTGAAAATGATTAAAAAACAGCTCAGAATTGAAATTAGAAATACTACTAATCTAATTTTTGATAGCTTGATTTGAAGGTTGGTTGTAATGAAAAAAGTGCAGGCAAATAATCCACCGATGAATAAAGCTTCAAAACGCATCATTCTTATCACATAAGCAATTACGGGTGGAAAAATAGTGAAACTAGCAAAGTAATTTAGCCCAAGTTTTAGAAACAACAAGAAAAGTATCCATTTCCATAAATCTTTCGGAACATATTTCAATAAAGGTCCCCAAATCAAATAAAACCATTCTTCAACTCCAATAGACCAAAGTGGTTCCAAAAGGTGATTGCCGAAATAAAACGTGATAATTCCGGGTAAAAAAGCAATAAAGAAAAGTAAACTTTCTGACCAAGAATAAGGCATTTCATACGGCAGTTTAAGCAATTCAATAAAAATAGGTTGAAGAACGAGTCCAATAAAAAGCAACAAAAAATACAATGGCCAAATTCTAACAACTCGTTTCCAATAGAAGGATTTAACTTTAACCGTTTGCGTTTTATTTCTTTCCTTAAGTAGTAAAAATGTAATTAGAAAACCACTTAAAACAAAGAAAAAAGTAACGGCGTGTTGACCGTTATTGAAAAAATCCAGCTGATGAAAACTAGATCCTCCTACACTTGAACGCAAGGATTCAGCGTGTCCAACTAAAACCAACAAGGCTGCGAAAAAACGCAATGCATTAAACTGAAAGAAATAATTTGTAGAAGACCGATTAAAGGTAATAGCTACATTATTCTTTTCACTCGCCAACAAAACGGATTATAGATTATCTAGTAATGATTCATCGACCAAATTAGGCAAAGTAACTTTCAGTAAAGGTTCCGCTTCCATTGCACGTTTGATAGCGAAAATAGCGTTTTCATTGCGCGCCCAATTTCTTCTTGCAATTCCATTGTTGACGTCCCAATGCAACATCATTTTCAAGTTTCTATCAGCATCAGCACTTCCATCTAATAACATTCCGAAACCACCGTTGATTACTTCTCCCCAGCCTACTCCACCACCGTTATGAATAGAAACCCAAGTTGCACCGCGGAAGCTGTCTCCAATCACATTTTGAATCGCCATATCGGCTGTGAATTTTGAGCCGTCGTAAATATTTGAAGTTTCGCGGTAAGGAGAATCTGTTCCTGAAACATCGTGATGATCGCGACCTAAAACCACAGGTCCAATTTCACCATTTGCTATTGCTTTATTGAATGCTTCTGCAATGCGCATACGACCTTCTGCGTCGGCATATAAAATACGCGCTTGCGAACCTACTACTAATTTATTTTCTTGTGCGCCTTTAATCCATTGAATGTTATCCGCCATTTGCTGTTGGATTTCTTCCGGACTTGTCAACATCATTTTTTCTAAAACTTGACAAGCAATCGCATCTGTTTTTTCTAAATCTTCTGGTTTTCCTGAGGCACACACCCAACGGAAAGGTCCAAAACCAAAATCGAAACACATCGGTCCTAAAATATCTTGAATGTATGATGGGTATTTGAAGTCAATGTGATTTTCAGCCATTACCTCACCGCCAGCTCGTGATGCCTCCAGTAAAAAAGCGTTTCCATAATCGAAGAAATAGGTTCCTTTTGAGGTGTGTTTGTTTACTGCAGCAGCGTGACGACGCAAACTTTCTTGAACATACGTTTTGAATTTCTCAGGTTCATTGGCCATCATTTCATTTGCTTCTTCGAAATTAAGTCCAGCAGGATAATAACCACCCGCCCACGGATTATGCAACGAAGTTTGATCGGAGCCTAAGTCCACATAAATGTTTTCGTCGAAGAATTTTTCCCACACATCCACCACATTTCCTAAATAGGCGATTGAAACGGTTTCTTTAGCATCTTTGGCTTTACGAACACGAACGGTTAATTCATCCAAGTCGTTAATGATTTCATCTACCCAACCTTGTGAATGACGTGTGTTTGCAGCCTTTGGATTCACTTCAGCAGTTACAGAAATTACACCAGCTATATTTCCTGCTTTTGGTTGAGCACCTGACATTCCACCCAAACCAGCAGTAATGAATAATTTACCTTTAATATCATCGCGATTTTTAGCAATGCGTCGAACTGCATTTAAAACAGTGATAGTTGTTCCGTGCACAATTCCCTGAGGACCAATGTACATATACGAACCAGCTGTCATTTGTCCGTATTGTGTAACACCAAGTGCGTTGAATTTTTCCCAATCGTCTGGTTTTGAATAGTTTGGAATCATCATTCCGTTTGTAACTACAACTCTTGGTGCATTTTTATGTGAAGGAAACAAGCCCATCGGATGACCAGAATACATTACTAATGTTTGCTCATCGGTCATTTCCGACAAATATTTCATTGTTAATCGATATTGCACCCAATTTTGAAAAACTGCACCATTTCCACCATAAGTAATTAACTCGTGTGGATGTTGAGCAACGGCATGATCCAAATTGTTTTGAATCATCAACATAATTGCTTTTGCTTGCTCCGATTTTCCTGGATATTCAGAAATCGGTCGTGCATACATTTTGTAATCTGGACGATAGCGGTGCATATAAATGCGACCAAATACATCCAACTCTTCTGCGAAATCTTTAATTAATTCAGCGTGTTGTTCCTTTGGAAAGTAGCGTAAAGCATTTTGAAGTGCTAATCTTTTCTCTTCTTTAGAAAGTATTTCCTTTCTTTTTGGGGCGTGGTTTACTGTCGGGTCAAAAGCTTTTTTCGATGGAATTATTGTTGGAATTCCTTGTTGAATGTCTTGTGCAAAAGTTAGATTACTCATGTAATTTTATTTTAGGCAAAAGTAATCAAAGCTAATATTACATTAACGAAAAGTGCTTTTAATTTCAAAAGTCTTTGTTAATACAAAAAGCGAGAAACCAATTATGACTTCTCGCTTTATAAGTTCTTAGAAAGTAGGGTTTAGTATTTTACAACAACAAATCCATGTTTCACAAAGTCTTCTTCAAGTCCGTCGAAACGACCAACTATTTTGTAGAAATAAGTTCCTTCAACTACTGGTTTTCCATCAGCGGTTTTCCCATCCCAAGTTCCTGCAGGGTCTGAGTATTCATAGATTAAATTACCCCAACGATTAAAAATCATACAGTTAAATTCTGCAATTCCATTGTATTGAACAAAGAATAAATTATTTCCAACAGTTGAAGATAAATTGATTATGTTTGGAACTTCTATATCACATGGTTTTAAAGTAACAGTTGAAGAAGCGCTTCTTGTATAGCACTCATTTGAAATAGTAGCTGTGTAAACTCCTGCTGCATTAATTATGCGAAGAGGATCAGTTAAACCATTTTCCCATTCTAGGTTAATTGGATTTGAATAAGTGCTTTGAATAGGAGGAACGTTATAGAATATTGGTGCAAGACTAAAATTTGTTCCGATACAGATTGAAGTGTCAAAAGTAGAAATGCTCAAATTTGGAGGATACTCTATAGTTGCAGTTAATTGAGTTTGACAAATAGGATCTGTAAGAGTAACATTATATATACCAGCCATTGTAGCATTAATTACAGGGTTTGCAGTACTTGCATTGGAAAATGAAATTGCTGGATCTGTTGATGTCCACAATCCGCCGTTAGGTGCGTATGTCCCTACAACTTGATGTGTTAAATTACAGGCTAAAGTGTCTGTAAAAATTGCAGGTTGATCATAAACAAGTAAAGAATCAGAATCTGTAGCACAAGCATTTGATACAGTCAAAACGTAATTGCCAGGTTCATTCGCAAAAATAGTTGTATCAGAAGAACCATTGTTCCAACTAATAGTGTAGTTAGCGGATTCTAAAGTTCCGTTACTTGAATAAAATGGAATTATTAAATAATTATTCCCCGCACAAACCGTTTCATCTGGAATATCAACAGCGATATCGGAAAGAAATTGGATTTCTGATGAAACAGAACCTGTACATTCGTTATCTAAAAAATTAACTAAGTATGTTCCAGGACTCGAGGCTGTTATTAGAGGATTTTCAGAAGTTGTATTAGAAAAAGTAATCGCAGAATCAGTTGATGACCAAACGCCACCATCAAAAGAAACGGTTCCTGAAACTTGAAAAGTTGAATTACAAGTGATGGTATCAGGGAAAATTTCTGGTCCCTCAACAACCACAAAAGAAACAATCGTATCAAATTGGCAACCAAAATCATCAATAACATTGAACTGATAATTAAAAGTTCCAGTTTGAGCTGGTTGTACAACAATTAAGGTGTCTCCATTTAATCCTGAGATTATTGTAGGGTCAAAACTCCACCAGTTGGTGTCAACAATATTTGCATATCCTTCTGATTCAGGATAAAGTGATGAATTAAAATAAATTCCCCATTGGAATATATAACCATCATCAATACCTTGATTATCTCTAACAGTAATCGTCCAATTTCCATTCACAGGACATCCAATGAAGTTGTTGAAATTACCATCTGGTAAATAAATACCGTTTGGATTCATCATGTTAAAACCATATGCGTTTTGAACAGTGTTTCCAGCAGCATTCTCCGCACAAATGGTCCCTAAGGTTGCTAGTGAAGGTGAAAAACAGTATGAAATAACAGGTGTACCTGGTGCACCGCCATCAAGATTGGTATCATTACCTAAAAATGTACTAATACCGCTACCACAGCCGCCAGGAATAGTCCCTATTCCACCACTATATGCATTCATTAAAGAGACAGATGTTCCATTTGGACAAGTTAATAGAATTTCTAAATCTCCAATATATGAATGTTCTATATCTAGACACAATTGGTCAAAGTCAGAAGCTCCAGTAATTACTGCTGTTGAATCAAATCCAGAAATAGTTATATTAGTTTCATATTCTTGACCTGAACCATCAGGTAGAAAAGTTAAACCAGCAAAAATCCCACCAATTTGAAAGGTACCGTCTGGAATATCAATACCAACAGTGTCTGTTGATGTAACACCGCCTAATAAAACAGTACTTGAACCTAAACAAACAGAATCTTCCAAAGGGCCAGTTCCTGTAAAAAAAGGTTGTTGGGAAACACGAACTTTACAAGTTATTCTCTCAATTAATGGAAATGGGTCTGTGATTCTTAAGTCAACATAATAACCTACACGTTGAGGTGGAGTAAACCAAACTGAATCATTAGTAAACTGACCAATTCCACTAATTGACCATTGGTATTGAGCATTATTTGCGTTTTGTGAATAACCAGTGTTTGTGTTTTCTAATGAATATGGGAAAAGTGGTTTTGCTACTAATAATATAGAATCACCAAGACAAACATCAACATAACCTGTGTCTAATGGATTTAACACGTTCGGACCAACACCATTTTTAAATGCTTCAATATGAGGATAAAATGGTTGTGGTAAATTCCCACAAGCAATGTTTGCAACCCAACCAGTACCTTCTGAGGCAGCATTAGAGTGAAAAACAAGGGTCAAACATCCACTCGGATTATTTAAAAATGAAGCTTGAACATAAAAACCATTTGGATTAGTACCCGAATTATAGGCACCTAAAAGTGGTGAACTAGTATTTGGACCATCAAAAACATAAATTGTATCTGTTGGATGAATATCGAATTCAAATCCAATATTGGTAGCAAAAGCGACTGAAACTTTAGATCCTTGCGTTAAATCAGGACACAATACCAATGTATCACTCATGTTTGGTAGATAATTCCCTACCCCATCAATAAAATTGGTACCGCCACTTCCTGGTGGAATTATTGCAGAACAATTTAAAGGTGAAGTTTGAGGAAAATCTGGACCAGTCAAGGTCATTTGTGAGAAAGAAAGGGTGCAAATAAAAATTGCTATTAAGCTTAAAATATTTTTTTTCATGATTTTTATTTGTTTTTCATTTCTAATTCAAGTACATACATAGATTTAACAATCAACAACTTACCACTGTTTTTTGAGATAAAGTATTGAGTTTTGTCGATAATTTTTAATCCTAAATCTGTATAATTTTTAGAATCATTTTTGGTATCAATAATTGGATAATCAACATTTTTTCCAGTAGGTTTTTCTAAATAATAACAAGCATTTACAAGTGCATATTCTAAAACTTTTATTTGATTAGGTTTTTCTTGTTCTATTCTTGTCAATTCCGATTTAGAATAACTCTTTAATAGATTTGAGTTGAATTTTTGAGCTTGTGCTAAATGAACGGTTAAAAAGAACAGCAACAAGCTGAATATATTTTTTTTCATTGTGTATTTTTTTTAAGACTTATTTTTCGTTGAAAAGTTGCACTAATTGTTTAAATTTTCAAAGAGGCACTAAATTAATAAAACTTAGCTTTGTGAACGAAAAAAACACCACAAAATGCAAAACGAAGAATTGAAAAATATCGCTTCACAAGTGAGAAGAGATATCTTAAGAATGGTAGCAGCTGTTAACTCTGGTCACCCTGGTGGCTCTTTAGGTTGCGCTGATTTTCTAACGTATTTGTATTTCGAAGGAATGAAACACAATCCAGAAAATTTCTCAATGGATGCCAACGATGAAGATGTTTTCTTCTTATCAAATGGTCATATTTCCCCTGTATTTTATAGTGTTTTAGCACATGTTGGTTATTTTCCAGTGAGTGAATTGGCAACGTTTAGAAAATTAAATTCGCGTTTACAAGGTCACCCATCAACGGATAAAAAATTACCAGGCATTAGAATGGCTTCTGGTTCATTGGGTCAGGGGTTGTCTGTTGCAATCGGCTCAGCTCTTACCAAAAAATTAAATAGAGACAACTCAACGGTATTCACACTTCACGGAGACGGAGAATTGCAAGAAGGACAAATTTGGGAAGCAGCTATGTATGCAGCTGCAAATAAAGTTGATAATTTAATTGCAACAATCGATTATAACGGCCGTCAAATTGATGGAGATTTGGACGATGTGTTGTCTTTAGGAAATTTAGAAGCAAAATGGCAAGCTTTTGGATGGGACGTTCTTTCGATGAATGGACACGATTTTAATAGCATCCGCGAAACAATGCAAACCGCTAAATCCAAACTTAGAAATGGAAAGCCGATTGTCATTATTATGAAAACTGAAATGGGTCAAGGAGTTGATTACATGATGGGAACGCATAAATGGCACGGATCTGCACCAAACGCTGAACAATTACAATCTGCCTTGAATCAATTAGAAGAAACTTTAGGCGATTATTAGTGAGAATTTTATTCTTTATAGCACTTTTCCTTAGCAACAGCATTTCTTTTGCTCAACAAAAAACGCGCATTCTTTTTATCCTCGATGCTTCGAATAGTATGAATTTAGATTGGGATAAACAAACAAGAATGGCGGCAGCGAAGGAGATTTTAATGCAATCAGTTGAAGGCTTGCGAGGAATTCCAGATTTAGAAATAGCATTACGTGTTTATGGTCATCAATCGAATGTTACGAATACGTATCAAGATTGCAACGATACGAAATTAGAAGTTCCCTTTGGTACAAACACTATTGATGCCATCAAAACAAAAGTGCGTGGATTGGCAGCAAAAGGAGCAACTCCAATTGCACGTTCATTAGAAGCATCAGCGGGCGATTTTCCAGATACTTTAGCACGAAATTTCATCATTCTTATTACGGATGGATTGGAATCTTGCGACAACGACCCGTGTGTGATTGCAAAAAAACTAAAAGAAAAAGGAGTGAAAGTTACACCCTTCGTTATCGGTTTAGGAATGGATTTATCCTATTTGGAAAAATTTAATTGTATTGGAGCATTTACAGATGCAGAAAGCAAGGAAGCATTCAAAATAGTGCTTAATAATGTAATTTCTAAAGCTTTATTAAACACAACGGCTCAAATAAATTTGTACGATCTTACCAAAAAACCGAAGGAAACAGACGTTTCGGTTTTCATGTACGAAGCTGGAACAAAAAACTTGAAATATACGCTCACACACACGTTGAACCGTTACGGAAATCCAGATACATTGATTTTAAATCCCGATTTGAAATACGATATTGTAGTGAACACGCTACCAAAAATTGAGAAGAAAAACGTATCGATTCAGAAATACAAACACAACGTTATTGAGATAGATGCCCCGCAAGGATTCATTCGTTTGTCGACAATTAGCAAAACATTCAGTCACTTGAATATGCGCGTGATGCAAAAAGACAAAACAGAAACCTTGAACCACCAAGAATTAAATTCGAAAGAGAAATATTTAGTTGGAACTTACGATATTGAAATTTTTACCTTGCCAAGAACCTTTCAACGCGTAGAGGTAACCCAAAGTAAAATCACAACAATCGATGTGGTTGCTTTTGGAACATTGAATTACACAAGTTCGAAAGGCTTAGTAGGACAAATTTTTGTAGACAGAGGAAATAACAACTTCGAATGGGTATGTAATTTAGAAGTTGGCGCAGCGAAAGGCTCGTGGAATTTACAACCCGGAAATTACAAAGTCGTTTACCGTGAAAAAGACCAAAAGTCAACAGCTTACACAAAAGAGAAAGCATTCAGAATAGATTCAAATAAAACAATAACATTAAATTTTTAATCATGGAATTTGAGATTTTAGGCAACAAAGACACCCGTTCAGGATTTGGCGAAGGTTTAGCAGAATTAGGTAGAACTAACCCAGATGTGGTTGCACTTTGTGCGGATTTGACAGGTTCATTAAAAATGGACGATTTCAAAAAAGAAAATCCAGAGCGCTTTTTTCAAGTAGGAATTGCGGAAGCAAACATGATGGGAATGGCTGCTGGTATGACAATTGGCGGTAAAATTCCATTTACTGGAACGTTCGCGAATTTCTCAACTGGTCGTGTGTATGATCAAATTCGTCAATCCATTGCTTACTCTCAAAAAAATGTAAAAATTGCTGCTTCTCACGCAGGTTTAACATTAGGTGAAGACGGTGCTACACACCAAATATTGGAAGACATCGGAATGATGCGAATGTTGCCAAATATGACGGTGATTGTTCCTGCTGACTTCAATCAAACAAAACAAGCTACCATTGCTTCAGCGGCTCACAATGGTCCAGTTTACTTGCGTTTTGGTCGTCCTGTGATGCCTATTTTCGTGAAACCAGATGCTGAATTCGTAATTGGAAAAGCAGATGTGTTGACAGAAGGAACAGACGTTACGATTATCGCTTGCGGTCACATGGTTTGGAAATCGATTGAAGCTTTGAAAACGTTGACGGAGAAAGGAATTTCTGTGGAATTGATAAACATGCATACCATCAAACCATTGGATGTGGATGCAATTTTGAAATCAGTTGCGAAAACGCGTTGTGTAGTTACCACTGAAGAACACATGCGCAATGGCGGTTTAGGTGATACGGTTGCTCAAGTTTTAGCACAACACGACCCACTTCCTCAAGAGTTTGTAGCAGTTAATGATAAGTTTGGCGAAAGCGGTACACCAATGGAATTGATGACGAAATATGGAATCGATACGGCGGATGTGATTGCTGCTGTTGAAAAGGTGCTTGCTAGAAAGAAATAATTTCAACTGGAATTAGAATAGTTTCTTTGTTTCGAAAACGATAAAATCTTAATCTAAAGATAAGTTTGAGATTTTGAAAAAACCATAGAATAGCACTAAAATAAAGGCTTTTTTACCTAATTTTGTGCCCTCAAATGATAATTGGTCAAGATTTTCCGAAGATAGAATGGTCTTTTTTAGACTACAAAATTCTAGAACCCAACGCGTTAATTACAGATACATTAATGGCTTTGGTTAGTTTATATTTGGCTTATTTACTTTACAAAAAAGAGTTAAATAACACGCTTTCAAATCGTTGGTTTCATTTTTTTATTCTTTTTGGAATCAGTTCCTTTTTAGGTGGACTTGGTCACGCTTTGTTTCATTATTTCGGTGCAATGGGAAAAATGCCCAATTGGATTACAGGAATTGTGGCAATTTATCTGATTGAACGTGCAATGGCATCTGAAATCGTTGCAGAAGCATCTAGAAAAAAATACGAAAATTTCATTTTTTATAAAATGATTCTTGTTTTTGTAGTTTTTGCTCGGGTGATAAGTACACAAGCAATAAATGAAAAACCTGAATTAGGTTTTCTGCCATTAGCAATTCACACAATTGTTGGCGTTTTTTCATCCGCAGGTATTTTGGGCTATTCTTTATCCAAAACAAAAAATGCAGCTTTTAAATATTTTTATTGGGGAGTTGCGATTATTTTACCAAGTGCTTTTTTCTTTTTAATGAAAATCAACCCTATTAATTGGTTTGATAAAAATGATGTTTCGCATTTATTTATTACAATTGGAATCATCTATTTTTATATCGGAACAGTAGAAGTTAGCAACCCTAAAGCGATGCAATCTACTACTTAATATTTGATTGTAAGCGAACTATATTTAGTTACAGCTTTTCCTTCTGAATCCTTAGCTGTTACGTAGTAAATGTAATTTCCATTTGGAAGTTTGTCACCGTTTAAATTAGTTCCGTCCCATTTAAAATCAGCGTCTTCAGATTTGAAAACAACATTGCTTTTCGCGTCGAGAATAACTATCACAAACTCAGAAACGTTTGCGATATCTAGTTTTAAATAGTCATTGTTTCCGTCGCCATTTGGTGTGAAAATATTCGGAAGTTTAAACTGTAATTTGCTTTCTTCAGGTAATTTTTCTGTTGCAATGTTTTGTTTAGGTTCCTGATTTTGAGCTGAAGTGGATGTTTCGATCTTCGGATTGTTTTTTGGTGCTTTTACCTCTTCTTTTGTTTCAATTTGAGCGTAAGAAATAGGTCCTTCCACTAAACTTGTGTTGTTAGAAGTTGTATTATCAATTACTGATTCAAATATATTATTTGTTGCTGTCTCAGTATTCTCAGAAACACGATTTACAGGATTCGAATTGTTTACTTTAGAAACAGTTAAATTGTTTTCTACCTTATTTTCAGTTGGATTTGATCTAGATTCCTTTTGTTTGTTGGCTTTTTGAACCTCAATTTTTGGAGTTTCCTTAGCTTCATCTTTGGAAAGAAAAATAACCGTTCCTGTAACACTTGCAGCAATGGTAATACCAATAGTAATTTTTGCAAGAAGCGACATTCCAGTTGTTGTTGCAACTGCTGAGGAACTTGCAATCGAAAAAGAAACCGCGGACCAAAGTTCAGGACGCACAGGTGTTTCCAACTGCGAAAGTTTTTCTTGAAATAAATCTTTAATACTATCTTTTTCTTCCATTTTATTTTTTTTCTAATCGGTCTCTCAAATAGGCCCTTGCGCGTAAATACTGTGATTTTGATGTGCTTTCCGTAACGCCAAGTGCTGCTGCAATTTCTTGATGTGAATAGCCTTCAATCGCAAACATATTAAAAACAACTTTATAACCTTCGGGCATACTTTGAACGAGCTTCATCAAATCTTCTGCCATTAATCGCTCGGTAATAAAATCTTTGTGTTCTAGTTTGTATTCCACTTCTTCTGCTTGAATATCGCCTTGAAATTTTACATTCTTGCGAATTTGATCCAAGCAAGTGTTTACCATAATGCGACGAATCCAACCTTCTAGAACGCCTTCATTTTTATAATCAGGGAGTTTTGTGAAAACTTTCACCAATCCATCTTGTAAAACATCTTCTGCTTGTTGACTATTTTTCATGTAACGCAAGCAAACACTGTACATTTTAGGGGCAAATTTGTCAAACAACGTTTTTTGCGCCTTCGGATTTCCTTTTATACATTCATTAACTAATGTGAAATCATCCATAGCGCTTGTCAAAGACTTATATAATTATTTAAAAGTTGCATTACTATTTGTTTATAGCTTAATTTCGTTGTGAAATATAACCAATTTTATGCGATCAATTTTTCTTTTCTGTTTACTTTTTGTTGCTTCTTCAGGATTTGCTCAAGGTATAAAAACGTTACAACCTGGTCATTGGCGGGCGGAATTAGCGATGAATGATCGCTTGTTTATTCCTTTTTTTCTGGATATTTCCAAGAACAAAAATCAGTTACGGTTAGAAGTGGTTAATGCCGATGAGCGAATTATATTGAGAAACATTTCAGTGAAACATGATAGTGTTTATGCTTATTTTCCAGAAATGGATGCACAAATTGTATTCAAAGTTACTGAAATGGGAAATGAATTACGAGGATATTGGATCAATTATGCGCGCAAAGAACCCATAAAAATTCCCTTGAGTGCTTATATTTCTAATGAAAACATTGAACGTATTTCATTTTCAGCAGCTGGAAATAGTAACGCCAACCAAAATTTAACTGGTAAATGGGACGTGACTTTCAATCCGAAAGCAAAACCACGTAAAGCTATTGGATCTTTTGAAGTTAAAAACACCAAAGTAGCAGGTACTTTTTTAACTGAAACAGGCGATTACCGGTTCCTAGAAGGGAATATGAATGGGAATGAATTTGCGCTTTCAAGTTTCAATGGTTCTTGGGCATTTTACTTTACAGGAACAATTTCGGGAGATTCTATTCACGGAAAATATTACAGTGGTGTTTCGTTTTCAACCGATTGGATTGCCTCAAAAAATGAACAAGCGAAATTACGCGAACACGAAGAATTGACGTATGTCATCAATGATGCTGCTTTCAATTTTAAAGAAATAGTTGAATTAAATGGTAAACCGTTTTCGTTTCCTGGAAAGAAATACAAAGACAAAGTGGTTATTTTTCAGATAATGGGAACGTGGTGTCCAAATTGTATTGATGAAATTAATTATTTCAAAACTTTATATGCACAATACAACAAACAAGGACTAGAAATTGTGGCCCTAGCTTATGAAGTAGGTGATGATAAAAAAGCGCAACTTAAAAAATTGAAAGCATTTAAAAAACGAACTGGAATTCCCTATAAAGTAGTGTTGGCTGGAACGTCTAAAACAGAAGTTGCCGCGCGTCACTTTCCAATGTTGAATGGAGTAATGAGTTTTCCTACAACGATTTTCGTAGACAAAAAAGGAAAAATTCAAAAGATTTTCACTGGATTTAGTGGTCCTGCAACTGGTAATGCTTACAAGGAAATCAAAGACGAAATTCAATTTGAAGTGGAAGAGTTATTGGATTTGTTGAGGTAGGATTAAACTCCACTTTCCCATTCCAAAATTTTATCCGCTAGGACATCACTTAATTTGAAGTAACTTTCTTTCGTCCAACCACCAACATGCGGCGTAAGTACAACATTCTCCGCTTGAATTAAATACTGAAATTCTTCAGGAAGATGATGCTCAAAAAAAGATTCAAAACTTTTTGTTTCAAATTCCAAAACATCCAATCCAGCTCCGCGAACCTTGCCCGATTTAAGTGCGCTCACTAAGTCTTTTGTATTCACAATTTTTCCTCTTGAAAGGTTCAAAAGTAAAATTGGTTTTGCAAACGAATTAAAGAAATCTTCTCTTGCCCAGTATTTCGTTTCTTTGTTTTGAGGAATGTGAAAACTAACAACATCTGCTTGCTCTTTTATAGCTTCCAAGGTACATTCTTGAACAAAATGATCACCAAATCCTGTTTTGTATTTATCGTAAACCATCACTTTCACATCAAATCCACGCAATTTTTTAGCAAAAGCAGCGCCATTATTGCCATAGCCAATAATTCCAACCGTTTTTCCGTCGAGTTCTTCTCCTCTGTTTGCCTCCCGATTCCAAACACCATTTCTAATTTGAAGATCAGCGATATGTAGTTTGTTTAGTAAAACCAAAAGCATTCCCAAAGCATGTTCAGCGACGGCATTTCGATTTCCTTCAGGAGAATTAAATAATACGATTCCTTTTTCTTTACAGTAATTCTGATCGATGTTTTCCAGACCTGAACCTGAACGTGCAATGAATTTTAATTGATGCCCATATGCCAAAAATTCAGCATTCATTGTAAATCTAGAACGAATCACTAGTCCAAAAATTTCAGGTAAAATACTTTGGATTTCCTCCAAAGAAAACTTTGTCCCGTTAATGCATTCAAAACCAGCTTTGACTAAACGATTATTAAGTATAGGATGAACGGAATCGATGAATAGCACTTTTCTCATTTTGAAGAATTGATTGGAGATTAAAAGTAAATATTTCTCTTTTGAAAAATTGAATTAAAAAATGAAATCTTATTAAGATGATTGATTTTATCTTTAATTTCATAAATCTTGATGAAAGTTATTGAATTACAAAACTAAAACGAAATAATTGTTCTTAAATTCAAATAACAAAAACATCTTTTGTTGGGTGCGCGTGCGTAGTATGATTTATGGTTTTGAAATCAAAGGGTATAACTTATTGCCAAAGGGAAAGGGAAATTGTTTTTACCCATAAAAGCCTAAATCAGAAAGAAAATCAAAAAACAAGCAGGCGATTCTGTTAACGTGATTCTACAAACTGACAATCTCCCTATCGAAATTCCCAAAGAATTATAAGCGTGTTCCTTAAAAGTTCCCAGAACATTGGAAAAATTCCAACAGCTTTTAGACGGAGAACAAATACAAGTATTAATTGGATTTATGCTGCAAAAACAGAAGAAACAAAAGTAAAACGGAAAATTAAGATGGTTGATAAATTGCTAAAAATATTTGATACAAGTAATATTTAAAATAAATACTAAATTTTACAGTTGAAAAATGACTTTTAGGTTTTTCATGGAAAAAGTTCAATCAACAATTTTTTTCTTCGCTATAAAATTCATAATATTGTGTGTATAGACTAAATAAAATACATTTCTAATTAAAGACAACTTTATAGGATTTTGATTAGTCTAATTGTTATCTTAAAAATTTGAAAAATAAAAATTTATTTCTAAAAATCAACTGTATATGAAATTGTTTTTTTCGATAATAATAAGTTTCTTTTCTTATTCTTTAGTATTAGGACAGTCAACAACTTGCAATATTCCACAATTAGATGCTGCGATGGCACAAGCAGGATTCATACCCCTTAATGTTGTTGGGTATCCTTGTTCAAAGTATTATTACAATCCTACGACTACGAGTAATTGGAATACGGCAAGTGCTCAAGCAACGGCTGTTGGAGCAACACTTTTAACAATATGCGACCAAGCTGAAAATGATGCCGTTTTACTTGCTGCCAATAATGCCGGAGTTACGGGAGGACTTTGGATTGGTTACACTGATGCAGCAGTTGAAAACACTTGGGTTTGGTTGGATGGAAGTCCTTGCTCTTTTACCAATTGGAATCCTGGAGAGCCTAACAACACCTCTGATGTTTGCTCTTCAACTGGAGAAGATGTGGCTATTATGCAAATGAATAATGGCAAATGGAATGATGTTTATGCCAATCCAGGATTTCCTTGTCTTTCGCCAGCTCAATATGCCTCTCTAGTAAAAGTAAACTTATGCCCTGTGATTACATCAACTGCTAGTGCAAGTTTAGTTTGCCAAGGAGACCCTGTTCAACTTTCCGCAAGCACGATGTTCGGTTCACCTACCTATACTTATTCTTGGGTTAACTCTAGCAATCAGTCAGTTGGAACAGGAAATAACCTTACGATTAATCCAACTTCAACGAATTCTTATGTTGTAACATCAACAGATTTATATGGCTGCTCGGCCTTAGATACTGTTATAGTATCAACACAAAATTGTGCTCCCGACTTAGCCGATATTTGTTGTCCCTATATTGGTTGGGATTACGTTCAACCAATTACGATTACTAATAATACACCTTTAGCGACAACAGCTAATCTTCAAACTTTGTTGCTTATTGATACCCAAACACCTATTGCTCAAGGCAAAATGCAAGCGTCAGGAATTGACATTCGTTTTGTTCACGAGACGTGTGGAAATTTCCTTGAATATTACATTGAAAGTGGAATCAATACAACTCAAACAAATATTTGGGTAAAAATGCCAAGTATTCCGGCCAATGGAAGTTTAACGCTTTATCTGTATTACGGAAACACTGGTGCAAGTCCCGCATCAATTCCATTTACTGGTCCAACAGGTATGTTTCCTTCTATTTTGACAGTTACAGGAACTCAAAATTTATCAGGTACTCAAAATTATGATTGGATTGATGTTCAGGCTGGTGCGACTGTTTCAATGACAGCACTTCAACCAGTGGTATTACAAGCAAGAAAAATTATTTTCAACGGAACATTCAATGGTTTAGGCCTTGGCTTTTCAACTCAGGCTGGTCCAGGAAGTGGTGGCTCAGGAAATGGAAGTGTTGGAGGTGGAGGTGGCGGATATGGTGCAGCTGGCGGCGGCGGTGGAAATGCAAACGGTGGAGCGGCAAATGGAACAGCGAATGGAAACGATATTGCGATGGGTTCTGGCGGTGGAAACTCTGATTGCAATGGTGGTGCTGGTGGAGGTGCAATTACAATAACAGCAAGTGTGGTGGATATAAATGGAACAATAAATGTAAACGGAAATACAAACACAACAACTTGTGGTGAGGAGGCTGGTGGCGGTGGTGCTGGTGGTGGAATTTTAGTTCTAGCAGAACATTTAAGGGGAAATGGAACTTTGGAAGCAAAAGGTGGAAAAGGACAAAACAGCAACAATAAAGAAGGTGGTGGCGGTGGTTCAGGAGGAAGAATTAAGCTATTTTGGTCAGCATTCAATACGTTTTCTGGAACACTTTCGGTTACAGGAGGAGTTGCAGGAACGGGTGGTCAAAGTGGAATGCAAGCAGGAGGAAACGGCACAACTGCTCAACCTCAACTACCAGGTCTCACAGTAACTTTTGCACCAGAAGTACCTGTTAGTATTCCAACTGCGAATTTTTCTTCTCAAAACGTTTGTGTAAATACCCTTTCTTCTTTTAACGACCAATCAAGTATTCAATCGGGGGGGACAATCACGCAATGGTCGTGGAATTTTGGTGATGGTTCCAATCCTTCTTCCAATCAAAATCCAGTTTATGCATACACAACAGCGGGTACTTTTAACGTAACTCTAACCGTTACTTCTAGCACAGGTTGTACGAGTCAATTCACAGGACAAGTAACCGTAAACGAAGGAGCAACGGCTGGCTTTTCAGCGTCAAATGTCTGCATTGGCAACACTGTTAACTTCATAAATTCATCAGGATTAAATGCAACAGCTTGGTCGTGGAACTTTGGTGATGGAAACACAAGTACTTCCCAAACGGCATCACACACCTACAGTGCACCTGGAACTTATACGGTTACATTGAATGTTCAAACGTCAAATGGTTGTATTTCAATTGCATCAAATCCTGTAACTGTTTATGCGCTTCCAACAATTCAAGCAGGGCAAGACCAAACAATTTGTATAGGTCAAAGCGCAACACTCACTGCCACAGGAGGAACAACTTATATTTGGACACCAAGTTTTGGAAATGGTCAAGCTGTTTCTCCTACTCAAACAACAACCTATTCTGTTTTAGGTACGGATGTAAACGGCTGCGAAAACATAGACGAGGTAACAGTTACAGTTGTGCCAATTCCAACAGCTGATTTTACAGCAAGCGAAGTTACGACAGCACCTGGAACGGAAATTATTTTCTCAAGTTCAACCACAAACGCATCACTTTTAAGTTGGAATTTTGGAAATGGATCGCAAATTACCACAACTGACCTAACTGATCAATCACAAATCTATTTAAACCAAGGAATTTATACTGTAACATTAACGGCAAGTAACGGAATATGCACTGCGAGTCAAAACTTGACAATTACCATTGTAATTCCTTTTTTAGAATATTTCATTCCAAATGTTTTTACGGTAACTGGAGACAATATCAACGAATCTTGGTCGGTTCAAACTAAAAATGCAGTTTCATCAAATGTGTTGATTTTCAATCGTTGGGGGAACGTTATTGCTGAGTTAAAAGAACCCAATGAATCGTGGGATGGAACAGTAAATGGAAAGAAAGCAAGTGCGGGAGTTTATTTCTATAAGTATGAATTAGTTGATAACTACAACGAAACTACAAGAGGGCACGGACATTTCACATTAATAAGTGATTAAGATTCTTCATTTAACACTCTTGAAAATATAATTTTTGTAATTTTAGCCAACTGAATCACTGAATTCAGTTTAATTCATCAATTAAAAACATCATTCTATGAAAAAATCTTTACTTGCTTTAAGTTTTTTACCATTGTTTTCATTTGCACAAATGACTTCGGCAAATGAACCTGCTATCGGAGCAACAGCCACTCTGTATTTATGTGACTCAAACACTGTTCTATATGAAAATGTTACTGGAACAGGAGTAACTTGGGATTACAGTAATTTATTAGGTGTTCAAGAAATAACGAAAGAACTTTCTATAACTGCTGTTGACCCTTCTACTGTTGATTCAATTTTTGTTGGAGCTACTAAAAAATATAGCATTGATAATTTATTAACTACTTATTACAGTTCAACATCATCTGAGCGCATTTCACAGGGAAATATTTTCTCAGAACCAAGCTTGGGAGAAGTATTTGTAAATTGGAATTTAGATAATCAAAAATTAAACAATTATCCATTTGCTTTAAATGACGAATTAAACGATGCTATTGATGGTGGAATTATAAGTGCAAATCCTCTTGTGCCAATTGATACTGTTGCTAACGGTGGTTCTTATTCTACAATTGACGGTATAGGCACATTGAAATTACAACAAAATGACTACACGAACGTAATCAGATATTACATCACAGATACGTTAAACACAGTTATTTTTAATGCAATTTTTGGTGAACAGCCAATTACTTTAATTCGTGAGTGGTATGAATATTATGATTACACAACCTCAAATCTTCCAATTTTTGTTGTTGTTTCTATTAAATTAACTTCTGCATTATTGAACAATGAAAGCACTTTGGTTTTGTCTAAAGATATGCCTAATGATTACATCGGTTTAGCTGAAAACAATATTGGAACATTTGATTTATATCCAAATCCAGCAGATCAATTATTAAATATCAATACAGAAGGAGATTTCAACTATTCAGTAATGAATGTAAATGGAGAAGTTTTAGTTAAAAATGCTAACTCAAAAACACTTGATATTTCTTCATTTAGCGCTGGAATTTACTTTGTAAAACTTCAAAATGCTAAAGGATTTCAAGTAAAAAAATTCGTTAAGAAGTAATTTCCAACAATTTTAAATTGAAGGGGTTTCGTTTCGGAATCCCTTTTTTTGTTCCTTCAATTTCTTTCTTTACCTTTGTCGCATGATTAAAGGAATTATCATTTTCTTCTTTACTTTAATTCTTTTTATAGGAAACATTGGAATTCCTGTTTTTACTCATGCTTGTGAGGAAGATGGAATATTTCGTTCATATTTCATAAATACGGAGAATCATTGTGAAAATGAGCAATCAGACTTACCTCCTTGCTGTCAATCTGAGGAAAGTGAAAAGAATGATTGTTGCCATGATGAAACCGATTTAATTCAATTAAAACTTGATTATTCCGTTACTTGGAATCAATTTCATTTTACCGATTACTATTTTCAAACTAGAGAAACAAAAGTAGTTTACTTAAGTGAATGTGCGTTTGCTAATACCGTTTTAACAACAAATAAAGGTAAAGATCCACCACCCAAGCCTTGGGGAAAAGCATTACTTATCGAACAACAAGTATTTAGAATTTAGAGGATTAGACTGAAAATTATTGTCTTAATCTTTTATATTTTAATATGAAACAACTCGTTTTAAGCGTTTTGTTGAGTTTCGGTTTTTACTCATCATTTAACGCCCAAATAAAGGGATTGGTGCAAGGCACTGATTCAATTTCAAAAAAACCACTCTTTGGAGCAAAAGTCAAATTAATTCATGCTAAAACGGGGGTAATTACTTCCGAAGAAGGAACTTTTGAACTTGTTTTGCCTAAATTATTACCCGATACGCTTGTAATTTCTGCCACAGGTTACTACTCGGACACTATCATTCTCGATAAAAAAGATCGCTTTATATCTCTTAATGTAACATTGTATTCAGCAAAATTATTGGATGAAGTAGTGGTTAATTTCAAACGAAATTCACACGGTATTTCTAAACTGAAAACTTTACACGTTGAGGAGTTAACATCAGCTGAATTGCGTAAAGCGGCCTGTTGTAATCTTTCAGAATCGTTTGAAACTAATGCGTCCGTTGATGTGAATATTACGGATGCTGTTTCTGGTGCTAAGAAAATACAAATGATGGGTTTAGATGGCGTTTACACCCAAATTCAACTAGAAAATATTCCCTATTTACGTGGATTAGAAAGCTCGTTTGGATTGCAATCAATTTCTGGTACGTGGATAGAATCCATTCAAATTACGAAAGGCACAGGGAACGTTGTGAATGGATACGAATCCATGGCGGGCTTAGTAAATTTGGAATTGAAAAAACCAAAAGAAATGGAGCGATTTTACGCAAACGTCTATCAAAATGCGTTTGGTCGTTCTGAATTAAACCTCAATGCTGGCTATAAATTAAACGAAAAGTGGAGCACCGGTTGGTTAGCGCACGCATCTACTGTTTACGGAAATATCGACCATAACAGTGACGGTTTTCGCGACTTACCAATGGGTGATAATATCGCATTTATGAATCGCTGGGAATTTCAAGGTAAGAAAAATGAAGCTCAATTTGGATTTAATGCGTATCAAGATAGAAAAGTTGGAGGGCAAACCGGCTTTTATCGTGGCTCAATTTTAGAGCCAAATCCTACAGCAAATTATGGTGTATTACTCAATTCTAGACACATCGACGTTTTTGCAAAAACAGGTTTTTTTGGTAAAAAACCAATGCGTTCTTTGGGGATTCTTTACAATCTGAAGTATCAAACAATGGATGGTCAATTTGGGTTAAGAATATTTGATGGAACTGAAAAACGAGGATATATCAATGCCATTTATGACGATATCATTGGCACAAGCGACCATAAAATCAAAATTGGAGGAAGTTTGGTTGCCCTTGCAATTACGCAACAAGCAGATTCTTTAGTTCAAAACCGAATAGAAATTGTACCTGGCGTTTTTGGAGAATATACGTTTACAGGTTCGCGATTTACAGGTGTATTTGGTGCTCGATATGATTATCACAATTTGTATGGTAGTCAATTTTCACCAAGAATTCACACGAAATACAGCGCATCTGAATTTACTGATATTCGTTTCACTATTGGAAAGGGCTGGCGTGTACCAAATTATATCATTGATAACATTTCTTTGCTTGCTAACTCCAAACAATGGATTGCACCGACAGAAACGAGACCTGAAATTTCTTGGAACGCAGGAACCTCCATTGTTCATGAATTTAAATTTGCTGGACAAAAAGCATCCATCAGTATTGATTATTATCATACTCGTTTTACCAATCAATTAGTGGTTGACCGAGACGAAAGCGTAAATGCAATTGTTTTCACTAATTTAAAAAATGCTTCTTATTCCAATAGTTTTCAAACCGAATTGAGTTTGTCTCCCTTTAAAAATTTCGATGTTCGCTTGGCTTATAAATTCTTGGATGTAAAAGCTGAATACGGTGGTGAAATGCGCCAGCAAGTGATGATTCCTAGAAATCGAGGATTTATGAATTTGGCTTATAAAACGCGCAATAAACGTTGGGAATTTGATTTAACTTGTTCTATTTTTGGAGCTTCTCGTTTACCTGTTCAAACCAATAGCGCAGATACAACCTTGATTTTATTCAATACGAAAGGTCAGGTTTATCCGATGGTAAATGGGCAAATAACTTACATATATAGGAAATGGAACTTTTATTTGGGAGGAGAAAACTTAACCAACTTCAAACAGCAAAACCCAATCATTGACGCACAAAATCCTTTTAGCAACACTTTTGATGCAACTAATAGTTGGGGGCCAATTATGGGAATAAATGTCTATGCGGGACTACGATTCGCAATTTTACAACCAAAGAAAAAATAAATTCTAATAACAACCCTTTAAAAAAACAAAACATGAAACACTTACTTTTTTTATCCCTTTTTATCTTCATTGGAACAGTTGGATTTTCACAAAAAGCTGAAAAATTCAAAACAATAATTATTCAAACGTCTGCAGAATGTGGCGATTGTAAAGAACGTATAGAAGGAAAATTAAACTACACAAGCGGAATTAAATTTGCAGAATTAGACCTTGAAAGCAAAAAGCTAACTGTGAAATTCGCGACCTCAAAAATAACAGAGACGCAAATCAAACTAATAATCAACGAAATTGGTTACGACGCCGATGATCAAAAAGCGAAGAAAGAAGCCGTTCAAAAATTACCGCTTTGTTGCCAACCAGGTGGGATGAAGCAATAAAATCAGATTTGCTAATCAAACTGTAGTTGTTTAAATTTAATTTCAAATAGCGTTCAAAGAGGTATAATAATTAGTTCAAAAAACGAAAAATAATTGTTTGACCTAATTTCTTGGTTGACATTAATCTTGCATTTTCAGTTATTCAATTTCACTTGTACAAAGCTTTACTATTTAATCACATTTTTCTTTACTTCTTTGAATTAATAGCGACAATAGCATAAAATGTCGTATTTGAAAATAACTGAACGTCATATCGGCATTATACCATAATGAATTTTATTTTCGACTCTAGCTTGGCATTTGGAATAAAACCCCTACTCTATCACCAACTTAACTGCTGATTTCTGTCCTTCTAGCTCAAGGAAATAAACGCCTTTTTTGAAATTTCTTGAATCGATAATCGTTTTTCCATTTTGCAACTTGCCTTCAAAAACAAGTTTTCCATCTGAACTTTTTAAGCTAAACGCGCAATTTAAACAGATTAAACTTTCCACTTGAAAGCTATCTTTTGAAGGATTTGGATAAATACGGACATTGTCTTCAATCAATTCAGAAACCTCAATTGTTGAGACAGGGAATAAAAAAGTGTAGGCAGCACCAAATTCTCTTCTCCAATACCATTCGCTGTGTGCACCATCGGTATGCGTCAATAATTTAGCTTCCTGGGGAACAACACCCTTTGAAATAAAAGCATTTCTGGCATCCTGCATATCCGAAACGAGTGTCGTAGATTCAGTTGTTCCACCTAGGAAATAGAGACGTAACGGCGTACTTGTAAAGTTTTTTCCATTGATATAATTCATCACATCTGTTCTCGAAAACCAAATGGAAGGTGAAAAAATTCCAGCTTTTCCAAACGTTGAAGGATAGGTTGCAACTCCATAAAGTGAAATCAATCCGCCCATAGAACTCCCAAATAAGGCTGTATTTGCGGCATCTGTTTTTGTGCGATAGTTAGCATCAATGTATGGTTTTAAAGTGTTTTTTATAAAATCAATGTATTCATCGCCTTGTCCACCGCCATATTGCGAATTTACCCAAGGAGAATATTCATTAATTCGTTCTGAACCACCATTATCAATTCCAACAACAATAACACCATAATCTCCAGCACTTTGTAAGGCAGCTAAGGTTTCATCCACTTGCCATTCGCCTGAAAAAGAGGTGTTTTGATCAAATAAATTCTGTGCATCGTGCATATAAATCACCGGATATTCTTTGGAAGTAGCACTTGAATAATCTGAAGGTAAATACAACCAAATTTTACGATTGCGGTTTAACTCCGGCATAAAAAAGTTAGTTGAAAGAATTTGTACGTTTCCAATGGCGGTGCTAGTTCCACTTGCAGGCAAATCTTCCCAACCAGCAATTGTCAAGTTTAATGAAGAACCACTTGCTGTATTGTAAGTGCGATTGGGAACAAATCCACCTTGCGCTGTTCCTTCGGGTGTGTCCCAATTTCCACGATTAAATTTGAATTCAATTGTACCTGAAACATTGGTCAAAACAATTTTTCGAGTGCCATTCGTTTGAACTTGCATTATTGAATTTGGACTTCCAACTGCCCAATTGTTAAAGCTTCCACTAATATAAATTTGATCGCTTACAGGTGTATTACTTGGAATGGAAGTAAGTGTAATTGTCAAATCAATCGCAAAGGAAGTTGAAACTATTAAGGAACTAATCAACAGAAGAAATATAATTTTCATAGGAGGGTAATTTGAAGTCAAATTTATTGAATTAAAACTGATTCGCACAATCGAACTCAGATTAATAGGGCACCAAATAATAATTCCTTCTTCCACTCAAAAGTGATTCCGAGAGAAACTACTTTTACAATAACAATTATTGAAGCTATTGTGAAAGCGATAAAAGATTTCCCTATGGTGAATGTTTCTGTTTCAGGAAATCCCACTCAAAAGTGATTCCGAGAAGAACCAAATTATACAATAGCATAAATTGAACTGAGAACTAAATTAGATTCCTCACTTTGTTCGGAAGGACTTTTGGGTTGGGAAATCAGGCGAAAATGCTTCGCATTTTCGCAATCCTCCTAAGACGGCAGTCCTTACGAACGGCGTGAGGAATCTTTAAAAAGAGGAACTTTAGTTTAACAATCAAATGTTGTCATTGGTACTGAAAAAAGGAATCTCAACTAAACACTAAGGCAACAAATTCATTTAAATTTATAGTAGCTGAAAAAATCTTAAAGTTGCATCATAACATTAATTTCTGCCAAGTGCGCTTCCTATTTTAGAACTTTTAGCTACCTTGCTTGTTCAATAATTATGAAATCTATGCCACGATCCGGATTTGTTTTTACTCCTTACCAAGCTCCTGAACAATCCAATTTTGATCGTCTTTTTGATATCTTTAGTGAATTGATTACGCACACTTCTGGTGATGTGAACGAAGCTTTAGACTGGTTTAAAATTCTGGATGATGAATACAAACTCACAAATCAAGAATATACAATGGAAGATTTTATCGAGGACTTAAAAAAGAAAGGCTACCTCAGAGAAGAAATCAAACCTGATGGAAAAGGCGAATTACAAATCACAGCGAAAACCGAACGAGCGCTTCGTAAAAATGCAATGGAACAAATTTTCGGTAAAATCAAAAAGAGTGGCGCTGGTAATCACAAATCCAAGAAAAGTGGTCAAGGCGATGAATCTACGGGAGAATTTAGGAATTACCAATTTGGTGATAGTATTGAACGTATTTCTATGACCGAAAGTCTAAAAAATGCACAAATCAATCACGGACAAGAGGAATTTAAACTGACCGAGCAAGATTTGATTATCGAAGATACGCACCACAAATCCCAAATGAGCACCGTCTTGATGATTGACATCAGCCACAGTATGATTTTGTACGGTGAAGATCGTATCACTCCTGCTAAAAAGGTTGCAATGGCTTTAGCAGAATTAATAACTACTCGTTATCCGAAGGACACACTCGACGTTATCGTTTTTGGAAATGACGCTTGGCCGATAAAAATCAAAGATTTACCTTATTTACAAGTTGGTCCCTATCACACAAACACAGTCGCTGGTTTGGAGTTAGCAATGGATATTTTAAGAAGAAAAAGAAACACCAACAAGCAAATTTTTATGATTACAGATGGAAAACCAAGCTGTCTTCGAATGCCTGATGGACAATATTATAAAAACAGCAATGGATTAGATCAATTCATCGTTGAGAAATGTTACACAATGGCCGCGCAAGCCAGAAAATTGCACATTCCAATAACAACATTTATGATTGCACAAGACCCATATCTTCAATCATTTATCGAAGAATTTACAAAATCAAATAAAGGAAAAGCATTTTTTACTGGATTAAAAGGTTTGGGCGAAATGATTTTTCACGATTACGAAAGCAATAGAAAAAAACGCATTAATTAGAACTATGAACACAGCAATAAAAACTTTAGGTGAGTTGAAGAAAAGCGCTTACCAATCTAAAGATATAAAAACGGAATTAAGAGACAATTTGATTGCGTCACTGCAAGCTGGAAAAAAGACATTTGAAGGGATGCACGGCTACGAACAAACAGTTATTCCGCAATTAGAGCGCGCAATTTTATCAAAACACAATATCAATTTATTAGGTTTACGCGGTCAAGGTAAAACGAGAATCGCACGCTTGATGATTCAGTTATTAGACGAATATATTCCAGTTGTTGCAGGAAGTGAAATCAACGACGACCCATTAAAACCTATCAGTAGATTTGCTAAAGATTTAATTGCTGAAAAAGGAGACGAAACACCCATCGAATGGTTACATCGCGACGAACGTTTCTTCGAGAAGTTAGCAACACCAGATGTAACAGTTGCAGATTTAATTGGCGATATTGATCCTATCAAAGCTGCGAATTTAAAATTAAGTTATGCTGATGATCGTGTATTGCATTTTGGAATGATTCCGCGTGCCAATCGTTGTCTTTTCGTTATCAATGAATTACCCGATTTACAAGCTAGAATTCAAGTGGCGCTTTTCAACATATTAGAAGAAGGTGACATTCAAATTCGTGGTTTTAAGTTGCGAATGCCACTTGATTTACAATTTGTCTTTACCGCAAATCCAGAAGATTATACCAACAGAGGAAGTATCGTCACACCGTTGAAAGATAGAATTGGTTCACAAATTTTGACCCATTATGCCTTCGATTTAGAAACTGCAAAACGAATTACGACCCAAGAAGCAGAAAAATTAGAAACGCGCGCATTGAAAGTTTATGTTCCTGAATTGGCGAAAGATGTCTTGGAACAAATTGCCTTTGAAGCGAGAATCAGTGAGTTTGTAGATCATAAAAGTGGCGTAAGTGCTCGAATGAGTATCACGGCGTATGAAAACCTAATTAGTACTGCTGAACGCAGAGCACTTTTAAATGGAGAAAATACGACTTCTGTACGTTTTAGCGATTTATTGGGAATGATTCCGTCAATCACAGGAAAAGTAGAACTCGTTTACGAAGGAGAACAAGAAGGAAGTTATTATGTTGCCAATCAATTGATCAGTGAAGCAACGAAAACCTTGTTTTTGAAATACTTCCCAAAAATTGAAAAACTAAAAAAGCAAGATCAAAAAACACCTTACGATGCGGTGCTTGAATGGTTTTTCCAAGCGAATAACTTTGAGTTACCAGATGAAGCAACAAATAAACTATATAATTCCACTTTATCACTCATCGAACCGCTCGACGATTTGATTAAAGTCTATCAACCAAAAGTAGCCAAAGAAGATTATAATTTCTTGAAGGAATTTATACTTTGGGCCTTGGTGGAATTAAAACAGCTTTCTAAAAAAAGAACTGAAAACGGAATGGCTTTCAATGACTTGTATGATAGTTATATTAAAGGGTTGTAATATTTGACGAATCGCTTCCATAAAAATGTTGTTCTAGTGAGAAGATTCAACTTTTTTAGGTTGAATTAAGAGTTCGTAGGTTTGAGGGTAAGATTGAAAGCAGATTTTTGAATAAGGTTGGAAGATAGATTAATTTGTAATTCTATTTATCAAAAATCCCCAAACAACGAATTGAGTGGGGATTTTAGGAATTTGTGGTTTTATTTTTTGTTAAGCTTTTTTTACCTATCCTTTATGGATTTAATTTCAACCTCATATAGTTCGGTGTTTAATTGACCATCTGTATCGCAATTAATTTTGTTTATTACTTTAAAGTCAATTGTCACTGGTAGAGAATTCCAACTGTTTTTGTACTTATCTGCAATCGTTTCAACTAAATATAATTTAGAATCATAAAAAAACACTACAGCATATTCCTTTGCACAGCTCACTTCTACGAGACCAATAGGAGTTAACCCTACATCAACATTTTTATACGTTTTTTTATATTTTGAGCAAGAAAAAAGAATTAGCAAGCTGAGAAAAAATAATTTTTTCATGTATCAAAAAATTGAATTACCATCTTAAAAAATTACTTCTTTAAATAAAAAAGAGAATCATATTTATTCGTCCAAAAATCATAATTAGTTAATAACCAAACTTTTGTGTCGGGGTTATAACTTGAATTACTAACCCACCAATTTTGAAAAGGACCTGGGTCAGTAATCCAATATTTATCATATTCAAATTCATTGCAGCGCACTCTATACTTCACAACCTTCCAAATTGAATCATCGGGTAAGGGTAAAAGACGAACGATTGAATCGTTTACAAATTCGATTTTTTCTGGATTAGTTGAATTAGAATTACTTTGTAACTCCCATACACCGTTCATTCTAATTTCTTTATCATTAAACATTTCATCTTGACAAGGATTTGGATCAATTTGAGGAACCTTATCTTTTTTACAAGATGAAAGAATAAGGATAATAGATATAACAATAATGTAATTCAGTTTCATAGTTTAATTATCTTATAAGAATCAGAGAATGTTGAGTTTGAGACTTTAATGAAGTAAATTCCTGAATCATTTAAATTATTCTCATTAAGGTTTAGGCTATGATTTAAATTTTCAGTAAAGTCTAAATAGCTTAAAGATAACATTTTACCACTAACATTATAAATTTCCATTTTTACTTTTTCGGACAAATTGAAATTAATTTTAATGTTTAAAATATCATTCGTTGGATTTGGATAAAAGCTAAATTTTCGTTGTGATAAATTTTGTTCAATTTCTGACGATTCATTTAAATTAGTCATTTCTGAACTCATAGAACTCATTTTTATTGGATTTGAATAATAACAACCAAGGTCGGGGTTTATTTTTAACAATACATTTGTTCCTCTAGAAATCAAAGTGCCTTTTTTTAGCGTTATAGAATTTTTTGCAGTGATGGTTGAAACAGCATTATTGTCTATTACAGCGTTACCAATTGGTTTAAAACTGGTAACATTACTTCCCATTAGAATATCACTAAAATTAAAATCTTCATTTGCACTGATAGTTTGTTTTTGTATAAATAAATCTTTAGCCAAGTTAACACACACATTTGCGTCTACTAAACCATGACCAACTTCATTGTTCCAAGATCCTAAACTTTCTCTGATTGTTCCTGTTTGAGAAGTAAAAGTATAATCACTTAGTTTTTGTCCAGAAAAACAAATAATATCGTGAACAGCTTGTTGGGTTAAACAAGGATTAACAGACAAAATTAGGGCTGCAACTCCTGCAACTTGAGGACATGCTGCTGAAGTACCGTTAAAATTACTATTGTAATTATTGCCTGTAGACCCTCCTGTGCCCTGTATGTCTGTTGTATAAATACTTGAACCACCAGCAACAATATCCAATGTTGAACCATAGTTACTAGCAGGAGAAGACCCTGTTGACCAAGGGTTACATCCATCTGTTATAATGTCAGATCTTCCAGAACGAATTCCACATCTATCAACAGCACCAACATTAATTATTTGAGGATTAGAATTTCCTGGAAAACTTGAAGAACTTAAATTGCTATTCCCAGCTGCAAATACCACTACACAACCAAGGTTATTTCTTCCATTAAGAAGGGCATTTGTAATTGCATTATCAATCAAAGTGCTATTTTGACCTTCCCAGGAATTACTTATGATTGAAGCACCATTTTCAGCAGCAAAATCAATTGAATTGGCTAAAGATTGTTCTATATTAGGATCGTAATCAAAAGAATTACTTTTAGACATTATTTTTGAATTAGGAGCAACCCCAGAGATTCCAATGGAATTATTCGAAGACGCAGCTATAATACCAGCACATGCGGTTCCGTGACCATTCCATAAAAGACTTAATTGCGAATCTGAATAAGCATCATAGCTTGTTGGATAAATATTTAGAACTAAATCAGGATGAGTTAAATCTACTCCATCGTCAACAACAGCAGTAATGACATTCTGATTACCTGTTGAGACATTCCAAGCATCACAAACATTAATATCTACACCAACTGTGCCTGAGTTTTGTCCAGTGTTATTTAAATACCATTGATTGCCAAAAAAAGAGTCATTTACACAAGTATTTACAAAACCGTTTATAATTGCTGGTTCAATATGTTTGAAAGTGTTTTTTAAAGTTAGAATTTTACATAATTCGCTACTATTCATTTTTGAATTTTTATCAACCGAGAATGAATACCAATTTGTCATGTATTTGTTTTGACCAATTAAATTGACATTATAATCCTTTAAAATAACTTCTAATTGTTCTATTGGTTGATTTTCATAAAGACAAACATTAATCGTATTTGAAAAATACATTACTCGTTTTTTTATATCATCGTATAAACCATATGTTGAATAACTTATTTTGTCAATTTTATAAAGTTCATTAACAATATTCACATGCTTTAATGAGTCAATTATATCAGAAAATTTTAAAACTACAATTTGTGAAGAATCCTTTTGTTTTTCTTGAATAATAACCTCGAATTTCTCAGAACTGAATTTGGATAACAAATCAATATCAAATGAATTATGAGAAATAAAAAGTAAATGTTGATAATCAATTTTAAATTCAATTTTTTCTTTTTGGTAGTAATAAAAATCTTTTTGTGAAAAAAAAGAAAATGAAACAATTAAAAAGGAAAATATAGATAGAATTTTTTTCATATTAATTAATTTTAGTTAGTCTAAATTCATTTCCATTTAAATACCAACAACCCAATTTAAAGCTATTTTTAGACTCTAAAGAATAACAATAAATTACAGTATCAATATTATTGTAAATTAAATACATATTACCGTTAGTTAAATAGTAAGAACCCGTGGAATTATTGCTCGTGAATTTATCTTTTGTTATATAAACTGTATCTACATTAATTGTTGAATCAATCCAAGTATTATGTAATGATCTTCTCCATGTTCCTACCATTTTTCGAGCATCCGATTTGTCTTTGTTACAACTTACAAGTAAGATTAAAAGCAGCGAAATAACTATTTTTGTTTTCATCTTACTTATTTTTAAGTTCATCAATTTGTTTCTGTAAATCTATCACATAGAGTGTCAATTCTTCTACTTTCTCAAGCAGTTTTAAGTTCATTTCGCCAAGATCTACTCCACCAGCTTCTTGGAATTCAAGTTCTGATTTAACGTTGGGTAAGTGATGGTATTTTGTTACGAATTCTTCTACGTCTTTTAAAGACATAAGTTTGTAATCCGCTTTAAACACATAATCAGGAATAACATTTTCATCAACAAGAATTTCTCTTGCTCTAACTTTTCCAGTGTTATCAACTCGAAATTCATTTGTTGTTGAGCCATTTGTTACCCTAAAAACCCCATTTACAAAAAGGTCTTTTGTGTTTACCTCTCCATTACCTTTCACACTGAAATTATTAAGGTTAGCTGCATCTCTAACGATTAAAGCTTCGGTTGTATTTACGCTTGTTTTTAGACCAAGGGCATATTTTGTTCCTGAAGACTGAATAAATAAACCATTATCATAAGATGGAGCAATAATGTTCATACGAGCTTGGTCGGTGCTTGTCATATTTGACAAAGTTCCTAACCATAAACGGCTACTAGAATTTGAAAAAACTAAATCCAATGTTGGTATTCCAATAATAAGGTTACCATTCTCTCTGTTTTCAATTGTAAAATCATTTTGAACCATTTTTAGAATTGCTCCATCGTTTGCTGTCATTCCAGTTACAGTATTGGTAAGTCCAAATCGAGTTGCTTTACCATAGTTTACAGAGACGCCTTGCTTATTGTTTTCAATTAAATCAGCCGTTCCATGTAAATGTAGATTAAAGTTAGGCAAAGGAGTATTTGTTGAGGTTGTTGTGGATTTAGTGCCAATACCAACAAAACCTGCTTGTGTGGCATTAGAAATAGAAACCCCAGGGAAAAGTGATTGTTGCCCGAAAGAAAATTGTGTTGCCAAACTAGAGATGGCGATGATGAAAAGTTTTTTCATAAGATTAGTTTTAAGTAAAAAAAAGACACCACTTTGAAGTCTATTAAACTTAAGAGTGGGTGGTCAAAATAAAAAATAAAAATTCAATAAAACAAATCGTAAATAGCTGTAAATCAAATTATAAAGTTAACTCACTAATAGAAATTACGATTTTTGTTAACACGAAATGAGTTAAATTTAGGGTTCAACTATTAACAACGAGAATTAATATATTTTGCTAGAATTAACACAAAAAAATTAACTTTTTTGACACCACATACTGATTCAAAAACTCTTCTTGTTTATCGAATGAGTTTGCTCCGAGAAATTTATCTTTTATCAACTAATTTTTAATGAAACGCTTGTAAATATTAGTTTTTATTGAATTTGGTTAATTTTAAGAATCTCAAAAATTCTGAAACAACTACGTTTTTTAGACCAAGTAACATTGAATTTTCGGATTAAAAGTAATTTCAAAATCTATTAACAGTACTCACAATTTTAAGAATGAATTTTTTTTTGTAATTGAATTGATTTTTTTAACATTCAATATAAGGGGTAAATTTTTTTTCAAAATGAAGAAAAAAATTCAGAAACTTGGTTTTTAAGCCAAAATTTGAGGAAGGTTATGGAATAAATGCATTACCAAACTCTCTGTTTTTTATATTTCTCCAAACTATATAAGCGTCATAGGGCATTATTTTAATATTTGTATCATTTAAAAATTCGATTTTGAAGTGACCTGAAACATTAGAATAATTTTGTAACTCCCAAACACCATTCATTCTAATTTCTACATTATTAAACATTAAATCTTGACAAGTATTAAGATCAATTTGAGGTACTTTGCCTTTTTTACAAGAGAAAAGGAATAAAATAATTAATCATATTGTAAAAAACTTCAACAATACACATCGTCGAACAAGCCATTATCTTTTTTCGGACAAGCTTATTTCTCACTCTTAAACCAACCCGAGTACATCACATAATTATTTGCAATTCGTTGAACTTCGCCTTCAAACAATTCTGGAGAAAGGGTTTTTACTTTTTTTGCTGGAACGCCTGCGTAAATACTCCACGCTTCCACTCGTGTTCCTTCCAATAGAACAGCTCCTGCGGCAATAATACAATTTGCTTCGATGTAACAATTATCCATTACGATTGCGCCCATACCAATTAAAACGTTGTCTTCAACCGTGCAACCGTGTACCAATGCATTATGACCAATGGAAACATTGTTCCCAAGATTTACAGTCGTTTTTTGGTACGTGCAATGCAAAACAGCGCCGTCTTGAATATTCACTTTATTTCCCATTCGAATGGAATTAACGTCTCCACGAACAACAGCGTTGAACCAAACGGAACATTGATTTCCCATTACCACATCTCCAACAATCGTTGAATTTTCTGCCAACCAACAATCATCACCAAATTGAGGCGCTTTTCCGTTGCATTCTTTTATTAGAGCCATAGTATTAAATGTAAAATTGAGAATGTAAAATTAAGAATGTGGCTTAAACTTTGCTGAAAAGGGTTAATATTTTGGGTCAGAATTAAAAGTTTTACTTTCAGAATTGATAAACATATAATTTCTAGCAAAAGCTTGAAGGGTATAAATTGAAATGTCAACTAAAAAGGATTCCTCCTTTTAGTCGGAATGACCCTTTGATTGAGAAAAGAATGCGAAGCATTTTCGCATTCTTTTCTCAATCAAAGGGTCCATTCCGAGCGAAGTGAGGAATCTTTTGACAAAGAAGAGGAATCCGCTGCGGATTCAATAATCAAATGTTGTCATTGGTAGAATAGCGAGGAACCTTTTTCTTACTCTGTTTGGCTATCCAAAACTTTACAAAATTCATAAGTTGATTGGCGTATGAAAAAACGTTTACGCTAATTTCAAACAAACTTATCTTTACTTTTGTTATCACAACTTATACAAGCATTTATGTCAAGCGAAAAAAACCAATCTTACTGCATCGATTTATTGAATAGAAAACGTTTTCCAACACAAGAAGTGAGCATTGGAAAGGTGAAGTTGGGCGCATCGAATCCAATTCGTTTGCAATCGATGACAACAACCGATACAATGGATACAGAAAAATCGGTGGCACAATCTATTCGAATGATAGAGGCTGGTTGTGAGATTGTTAGACTTACAGCACCGAGTAAAAAAGAAGCAGAAAATATGGGTTTAATTCGCGCAGAGTTAAACAAATTGGGTTACGAAGCACCGCTTGTTGCCGACATTCACTTCACGCCAAACGCTGCTGAAATTGCAGCAAAATTGGTTGAAAAGGTACGCGTGAACCCAGGTAATTACGCCGATAAAAAGAAATTTGAAGAAATAGATTATACTGACGAAAGTTATCAAGCTGAATTACACCGAATAGAAGAAAAATTTACACCACTTGTTTTACTTTGCAAAGAGAACGGCACTGCGATGCGTATTGGCACCAACCACGGTTCACTTTCAGATCGCATTTTAAGTCGTTATGGTGATACTCCCGAAGGAATGGTTGAATCCGCAATGGAGTTCATACGAATTTGTGAGAAAAACAACTACTTTGAATTGGTCATTTCAATGAAAGCGAGTAACACCTTGGTAATGGTTCAGGCCTACCGATTGTTAGCCGCTGAAATGCTAAAAAATGGTCGTTCTTATCCTTTGCATTTAGGGGTAACCGAAGCTGGAGATGGCGAAGATGGCCGCATCAAATCAGCAGTTGGGATTGGTGCATTATTGGAGGATGGGTTAGGTGATACGATTCGCGTTTCATTGACCGAAGAACCTGAATTTGAGATTCCTGTTGCGCGAAAACTTGCTGAAAAATTCACTCATTCAGATATTTTTGAATTGCCTGAATTCAAAGGCGACCTACCTTACAATCCTTTTTCTTACGAGCGAAGACATACAACTGAAATTCATAACATTGGCGGAAAACACGTTCCTGTTGTAATTGCAGATTGTTCTCAAAAAGAAACGATTAAACCTGCTAATTTTTTTGGTTTTGGTTACAACTATTCGGTTCAATTAGACAAATGGAATTTGCAAGATTTAGCAGCAGATTATGTTTTCATTGGTGATAATACGATTGATTTTGAAGTTCCAGGAACTCTGGGTGTGATTTGTAATTTTGATAATTGGAAAGCAAATTACAGCAATAAAACAGGTTTTTATCCTTTAGTTGCGCTTGATGAGTTAGTAAATCTTGACAAAGAACAAATGGCTTTTTTAAGTTTGCAAGCAGAAGCAACACTTCCATTGGATTTAGAACTGTTCCCGAATCTTGTTTTGCTTGTTTCAACCACTTATTCTAACAAAACGCAATTATTCCGCTACTTCTATATTCAGTTGGCAAGTAAAAACTACCAGCATCCCGTTGTGCTACAAATAGAATCAAAAGAAAAAGACACTGAAGCATTTCAATTAAATGTCTCCAGTGATGCGGGTTCTGTTTTAATAGATGGTTTTGGCGACGGTCTTTGGATTAAAGGCGAACAAGCACCAACATTTATCAATTCTACTGCTTTTGGTATTCTACAAGCGACACGAACACGTATTTCCAAAACAGAATATATTTCTTGTCCTTCTTGCGGTAGAACTTTGTTTGATTTACAAGAAACAACTGCTAAAATCCGAGAGCGTACTTCGCATTTAAAAGGTATTAAAATCGGTATTATGGGCTGTATTGTAAACGGTCCTGGCGAAATGGCGGATGCAGATTATGGTTATGTAGGTACAGGACCAGGAAAAATACATTTGTACAAAGAAAAAACGGTCGTTCGAAAAAATGTTGACGAAGCTGAAGCCGTTGATGCACTCATCAATTTGATCAAAGAAAATGGAGATTGGGTAGAAGTTCATCAATAAAAAATGATTTAATACCTGCGAACGCACAAAATGTCTTGTAGAAAATTCAAAATTATTTTGGCAGATTTCTTTCAGTATTTACCAAAGATGTTTTTTTCTCTAACAATTTTCTTGTTAATTGGTATAAAAAAACCTCATCAAATTGCTTTAATGAGGTTCTAATATTTTAATCTTTAATCGTTTCTATCCATAACACATGTAGCTCGCAAGCTCGTGAATTTCCGTTCTGCATATAACCAACTAAGCGTCGCTTCTATCCAGAACACATGTAGCTCGCAAGCTCGTGAATTTCCGTTCTGTCTATAACCGACTAGCGTCGCTTCTATCCAGAACACATTTCACACCCATCAGGATCATCTAGTGAACATGCTATTGCAGCTTGTTGATCTTCTATTAATTGAGCCGCTGGTTCTGCTGCCACCGATTTTTCAACCGTAAATTTGATTGCATCCGTTGCTGCTTTCGTACGCAAGTAGTACATTCCAGTTTTTAAACCTTTTTCCCAACCGTAGAAGTGCATAGAAGTTAATTTTCCGAAGTTCGCATTTTCCATGAAAATATTCAACGACTGACTTTGACAAATGTAAGCACCTCTATCAGCTGCTTGCTCGATGATTGCTTTTTGTGAAATTTCCCAAGCTGTTTTGTATAAATCTTTTAAGTATTGAGGAATCTCGGTAATGTTTTGAATAGAACCATTTGCTGTCATGATTTTTTGACGCATATCTTTATTCCACAATCCAGCTTTCACTAAATCTTTCAATAAGTGTTTGTTCACGATAATAAACTCACCTGACAATACACGACGTGTGTAAATGTTGGATGTGTATGGTTCAAAACACTCGTTATTTCCAAGGATTTGTGCTGTTGAAGCAGTTGGCATTGGAGCTAACAATAAAGAATTGCGAACACCATATTTTTTAACTTCTTCTTTCAACACATCCCATTCCCAACGATTTGTTGGTGTTACGTTCCACATATCATATTGGAAAATTCCTTTTGATACTGGAGAACCTTGATACGATTCATAAGGGCCTAATTCCTTTGAAAGATCTTTAGATGCAGTCATTGCAGCGTAATAAATCGTTTCAAAAACTTCTCTATTCAACGCTTTAGCCTCAGCTGATTCAAAAGGGAATCCCATCATGATAAAAGCATCAGCCAATCCTTGAACACCTAAACCAATCGGACGGTGACGTAGATTTGATTTTTTCGCTTCCGGAACTGGGTAATAGTTTTCGTCAATAATCTTATTCAAATTCAAAGTTGCTTGATACGTCACTTCGAATAATTTATCGTGATCAAACGTTTTGTTTTCAGTCACATATTTAGGTAAAGCGATTGAAGCAAGGTTACATACAGCAACTTCGTCTGGAGCTGTGTATTCGATAATTTCTGTACACAAGTTTGAAGACTTAATTGTACCTAAATTTTGTTGGTTCGACTTAGAGTTTGCTGCATCTTTATACAACATATAAGGCGTTCCTGTTTCGATTTGAGATTCTAATATTTTGAACCATAAATCTTGTGCTTGAATCGTTTTACGGCCTTTTCCTTCGTTTTCATATTTCGTGTAAAGCGCCTCAAATTCTGCACTGTGAGTATCCGATAAACCTGGACATTCGTGCGGACACATTAATGTCCAATGAGCATTTTCTTTTACACGCTTCATAAATAAATCTGGAATCCAAAGTGCGTAGAATAAATCGCGAGCACGTTGTTCTTCTTTACCGTGATTCTTTTTCAAGTCTAAGAAATCGAACACATCAGCATGCCAAGGTTCAATATACATTGCGAAAGAACCTTTTCTTTTACCTCCACCTTGATCTACGTAACGAGCTGTATCATTGAATACGCGCAACATCGGTACAATTCCATTTGAAGTTCCATTTGTTCCTTTGATATAAGAACCTGTTGCACGAATATCATGAATTGCTAAACCGATTCCACCTGCTGATTGAGAAATTTGAGCACATGCTTTCAAAGTGTCATAAATTCCACCGATGCTATCTTCCTTCATTGTTAAAAGGAAACAAGAGGACATTTGTGGTTTTGGAGTTCCTGCATTAAACAAAGTTGGTGTTGCATGGGTAAACCAACCGTCAGACATTAAATCATACGTTTTAATGGCAGATTTCACATCGTTCTTATGAATTCCAAGGGAAACGCGCATTAACATCTGTTGTGGACGTTCTGCGATTTTTCCATTCAATTTCATCAAGTATGAGCGAGTTAATGTTTTAAATCCGAAGTAATCGTATCTAAAATCGCGATCGTAAATGATACTAGAATCTAATAATTCTTTATTTTCTTGAATAATCTGATAAACATCATCTGCTAGTAATGAGGCATTTTGACCAGTTTTTGGATCAATGTAATTATACATATCACTCATCACCTCCGAAAAGGTTTTCTTCGTTTCTTTATGTAAGTTAGAAACTGCGATTCGCGATGCTAACAAAGCGTAATCTGGGTGGTCAATTGTTTTTGCTGCGGCAACTTCTGCTGCAAGGTTATCCAAGTCTGAAGTTGAAACCCCGTCATAAATTCCTTCAATCACTTTCATTGCTACAGCCTCTGGGGAAACCAAAGGATCAAGTCCATAACACATCTTCACGATGCGTGCTGTGATTTTATCAAATTTCACAGACTCTTTTCTTCCATCTCTTTTTACTACGTACATGATTTTCTTTATAATTCAATTAAAAATCTTCGTTCAAACTAAATGTTTGATTTTCTTTTCCTGCAAGCACACCTGCTTTTTGGTATTCTCCAACTCTTTTTTCAAAGAAGTTACTCTTTCCTTGTAGTGAAATCATTTCCATGAAATCAAAAGGATTGCTTGTGTTATATACTTTCTCGTTTCCTAACTCCACCAATAATCTATCGGCCACGAACTCGATGTATTGACACATTAAATCACTGTTCATTCCTATTAACTTAACTGGAATTGCATCTGCCACAAATTCTTTTTCAATTTCAACAGCATTAGTGATAATATCGCGTACTTGCTCTTTTGGTAATTTATTCACTAAATGTCTTGTGTATAGCAAACATGCAAAATCACAGTGTAAACCTTCATCTCTTGAAATCAATTCATTTGAGAAAGAAAGACCTGGCATTAAACCACGTTTTTTCAACCAGAATATTGAACAAAATGAACCAGAGAAGAAAATTCCTTCCACTGCTGCGAAAGCTACAAGTCGTTCTGCATAAGTTCCTTTGTCAATCCAACGTAATGCCCAGTCGGCCTTTTTTCTAACACAATCTAATGTGTCGATTGCATTAAACAAATGGTCTTTTTCAGCGGAATCTTTGATATAAGTATCAATTAAAAGTGAATACGTTTCTGAATGGATGTTTTCCATTGCAACTTGAAATCCATAAAAGAATTTTGCTTCTGTATATTGAACTTCTGAAAGAAAATGCTCGGCTAAGTTTTCATTAACTATACCATCTGACGCCGCAAAAAAGGCAAGAACGTGTTTAATGAAATGACGTTCATCATCGTTTAATTTATTTTCCCAATCAATTAAGTCTGGCGATAAATCAATTTCCTCAGCAGTCCAAAAACTTGCCTCCGCTTTTTTATAAAAACTCCAAATATCGTCGTGTTGGATTGGGAAGAGAACAAAGCGACTATTGTTGGATTCTAAAATGGGTTCTGTTGTCATTATTTTTTATGTTTTAACACAATTTTATTCCTTTTTGTTTCTAGATAACTTGGTCATTCAGCTTTTTCACGAGCTATAATTGAAGCATCTTCAAAATTTAATTTTATTTCCTCTGTATTTCGTATTTAACGATCGGTCTTCTCTTATCAACCCTGTTTTGAGGCATACAAAATTTGTCAAAAATCCCGCGGTAATCAATTAAAGAAATCAACATTAACTCAATGTTATTAACACCTCGATTCTGAACCCTTTCATTCACAAACCCTTCAGCGATTTTCAACACACAGATGAAAGATATACACAATATTTTTTCCCTTACTTTGTAAAAAAATGACAAAAAAAACTTGCTTTATTATCAAATTTTTATAAGACTGATTACACTGTAAATTTAGAGTCGAAACCTAATTTTTAATATTAAATTTTCGACCTTTTTAAACAGCCTATTGTTATAAATATTAGAACTTGTTACTGGGCAAAGGTTACAGCCTAATTTAACAAAAAACGAAACGATTTTGACAAAAAAAAATTTTGATTTACGATTAAATTTATCTATTTTGGGAAACCATATACGTTAACTACAAAAAAAATAAATTTCTAAATTTCATACCCTGCCAGATGTTCGTATCCAACTCAAAAAAACAGTTTCAATTGGTTAAAGATGGATTCATTAATTTGCTGTTCCCTGAAACATGTTTGGCTTGCGAAACTGAATTATCAGTAAGAGAACATCATATTTGCTATACCTGCTGGGAATCTATTCATTTAACTTATTTTGAAGGATTCAAAGAGCCAAGTTCTCTCGATAAACTATTCTGGGGTCGTGTAAATTTAGAGGCAACCTATGCGCTTTTTTATTTTGAAAAGGGGAAGGCTTCGCAAAAACTGTTGCATGCACTTAAATATCAATTTAAAGGAAATATTGGAGTCTATCTTGGAAGTTTTGCAGCCACGAAACTTGTAAATCATCCTATTTTTAAAGAGGTCCAAGCGCTAATTCCAGTGCCTTTACATTCCAAAAAAACATTTATTCGCGGTTATAATCAAAGTGAAAGAATCGCTCAAGGAATTGCTTCTGTTTGGAAAATCCCTGTTATACAACAAGAAGTTTTAAAAACGAAACACACTGAAAGTCAGACAAGAAAAGACCAATTTCAACGTTGGGAAAATGTGACTTCAATCTTTAAAGTTAAAGGTGATTTATCTAATTATCAACACGTTGCTATTGTTGACGACGTCATCACAACAGGTTCCACCCTAGAGTCGATGGCAAAAGAATTAAAGGAAGCAAATCCAAGTTTACAAATAAGTATTATTAGCTTAGCGCTCGCAAAATCATAATGAAGCCACAAAAATTTTTAATCGTCGGAGCAGGACTTGCGGGCACAAGCTTAGCCCATCATTTACTCGAAGCAGAACAATCAGTAACTATACTCGACAAAGGAGAAAATCATGCAACAGCAATCGCAGCCGGAATGGTCAACCCAATGGTTTTTAGACGTATGAACAAATCGTGGCGCTTAGATGAATGTATGGAAGACGCTATTCCATTTTATAAAGCATTAGAACAACAACTTAACACGCCACTTTATTTCCCAATTACAATCAGACGTATGTTTTCTTCACTACAAGAGCGCGAATTTTGGGAAAAACGTCAAGGTTTAGACGAATACAAAGAATATTTAACTCCCATTACTGAAACTGACAACAACTATTCAAAAGCTAAAAATGAATTTGGAAGTGGACGTTTACAACAAGCTTTTTGGATTGATGCCCTCGCCTTCTACGAAGGAAATCGCAACTATTTTAGAAACATCGACTGTCTATTAAACGAAGCTTTTGATTTGACACAATTCGATGAAAAAACAGCGACCTACAAAGGAATCGAATATGACAAGGTTGTTTTTTGCTGTGGCTATTTGAATAAATACATTCCTTTTTTCGCAAGTGCGCCTGTGGAACAAACGAAAGGTCAAACGCTTACGATTGAATCTCCCAATTTACCTGAAGATGAATCGTTAAATCGTAAATGTTTTGTGTTGCCACTTGGTTCAAACACGTTCCGAATTGGTGCCACCTACGAGTGGAATGACGAATCACTAACAACTACTGAAAAATCAAAACAACTGTTATTGGAACATTTAAGTGTGCTTGGCGATTTTGATTTAAAAGTTGTAGATCAAAGTGTGGGTGTGCGCCCAACTGTTTTAGATAGAAGACCAATTATGGGACAACATCCACAGTTGTCTAAACTATTTATTTTCAACGGTCTTGGCACAAAAGGTTATCTCATGGCGCCAACTTTAGCAAAAGACATGTGTGCATTTTTGTTAGAGGGAAAGAAATTGGAGAAAGAGATTTCGTTGAAAAGGTTTGAAAAAACCCAATAAAGTTTTACAATTGAAGCGCAAAATCGTTTAAATGTAACTTTGAGAATTTTAATATTTACATGCAAATAATCAAAGTCATGAGTTGGAATATAGAAAACAATAGACTTACCAAGTCTTTTTCGTTTGTAAATCAAACTGAGTTATCTGAATTTTTGTTGAAAATCGCTAAACATGCAGATGAAGTTGGACATCATCCAGATGTGACTATTTTTAAATGTAGCATAATGAAGATTGAATTATTTACCCACGATAAAAATCAGATTACAAAATTAGACTATTCGTTGGCTGATTATATCGATTCAATTTGAATTATGAATAGAAAAAGAAAACACTTGCAAAATTAAACAACAATCGATACTTTCTGTTATTCCAAAAATCAATTACTAATAATGATTAAACACACTAAAGAAACATTCAGTCAATTCAGGAAAATTCCTCGTCTCAACTTAATCAATAGTTGTATGGGGTATAAATCAGCCAACTTAATCGCTACAAAATCTGCAGATGGAATTAGTAATGTTGCTGTCTTTTCAAGTGTCACTCATTTGGGAAGCGACCCAGCATTATTGGGATTTATTCTACGTCCAAATACAGTTCCAAGAGATACCTACACAAATTTGAAAGCAACAGGTTTTTTTACGGTAAATGCAATCACAGAAAAAATGATTTCGGCAGCACATCAAAGTTCGGCAGCTTATGATGCATCCGTTTCTGAATTTGAAATGACAGATTTAGAGGAAGAATATTTAGATGAAATCGAGATTCCATTTGTGAAAGGCAGTCCCGTTCGTTTGTTGTGTCGTTATGTGAATGAATATCCGATTATTGAAAATAATACAATTCACATTATTGCTTCTATTGAAGCAATTTACTACGATTCTGTATTAGAAGGAGAAGACAAATGGCTCCAATTGGACAAAGTAAACGTGGTTACCATAAATGGATTAGACGGATATGCGATGCCTCAACTTTTGAAACGTTTTGAATACGCACGTGTCAATCAGGAATTGAAAGAAAAATTATAATTTCTTACGCATTAAGATGTCTTTTTGTGCATCTTCGCCGAGCATAAAAATATGTTTGTCAAATTCCTCGAAACCATTTTTCTGGTAAAATCGAATGGCGCGCTTGTTTTCTTCCCACACTCCTAACCACACATTTTCATTGCCTTTTTCTCTTGCGATTTGAAAAGCGTGGTCCAACAATAATTGACCTATATTTTTACCAAGAAATTCTTTTAACACATAAATTCGCTCGATTTCGATAGAATTTGCGATTTTTTGTTCTGTTTGCGCCGATTCAAAATTTATTTTCAAATAACCAATTATCTCATTTTCCAAAGAAGCAAAGTAAAATTCTGAATTTGGATTATTCAATTCTTCACTTAAACGTTCCAAGGAAAGATCATTTTCCAAGTAACTTGACATATTTTCTTTAGTGTTTACCTCCGCAAATGTTTCGTAAAATGTCAACCTTGAAATTGCTTGAAGCGCTGCGACTTCCTTGAGAGTGATTTTTTGGATAAAAACGGAATCAAGTCTATCCATAAATCACATCAAAGCCCAACTTGATTTTTTCAATTGCAAATTCCAAATCGCTCACTTGATGTGCTTCAGAAATGAAACCAACTTCGTAACCGCTTGGGCCAAAATAAACGCCTTCATTCAATAAAAAATGATGCAATTCATTGAATTTACTCATATCAGGATTGATTTGACTTGCTGCTTGAATTTTCTTATTACCGTTGAATGAAAACCAGAAAATAGAACCAATCGAAACGATTTCAACAGGATAATTATGTGCGTTTGCGTGCTCGTTCAACTGCGAAACCATGAACTTCGTTTTAGCCTCTTGCTTCGCGTAAAAGTCTTCTTGTGCGCAAACTTCCAACTGCGCCAAACCTGCTGCCATTGCCACTGGATTTCCAGACAACGTTCCCGCTTGATAAACAGGTCCTTCAGGTGAAACAAATGCCATTAATTCTTTTTTCGCACCGTAAGCGCCAACAGGCAAACCGCCACCAATGATTTTTCCATAGGTTACGATATCGGGTTGAATGCCATATAATTCAGACGCACCTCCAAAAGAAACACGGAATCCTGAAATTACTTCATCGAAAATTAATAGTACTTTGAACTCTGTACACAACTCGCGCAATTGATTCAAGAAAACGCCATCTTGCAACAACAAACCGTTATTCGCAGGAACAGGTTCAATGATGATACAAGCGATATCGTGGTGGTAATTTTCCAAACAAGCTCGCAAAGCTTCCAAGTCGTTCAATGGTAAAACCAAAGTTTCGTTTGCTAAAACCTCAGGAACACCAGCACTTGAGGATGTTCCAAAAGTTACCAATCCGCTTCCTGCATTTACCAATAAAGCATCTACGTGGCCGTGGTAACAACCATCGAATTTTACAATTTTATTTTTTCCTGTAGCACCTCTCGCCAAACGAATTGCTGACATTACAGCTTCCGTTCCTGAACTAACGAAACGCAATTTATCGATGAACGGAATTCGCTCCAAAATAAAAGCTGCCAATTCATTTTCCTTGCGTGTCGGTGCGCCAAAACTTGCGCCATTTTGCAAAGTAGAAACGATGGAATTGTAAACGTGTGGATGATTGTGTCCCAAAATAAGTGGACCCCAACTGCAACAAAAGTCGATGAATTCGTTGTCGTCTTCGTCCCAAATGCGAGCGCCATCTCCTTTTTTGATAAATAACGGTGTCCCACCAACAGATTTGAAAGCTCTAACGGGAGAATTTACACCTCCAGGGAAGAAATTTTTCGCTGTTGCAAACAAGGATTCTGAAACTGCTCTTTTGATTGGGGATTTAGTACTCATTTCTTAATTATATTTGTAAAAGTTCACAAAAGTAACAATTAAAACGCGCTTATGTTGTTTGAAAACACGCTTGAATTCGCTAAAAAATTAGATGCTCAAGATCCTTTGAAAGATTTTCGTTCAAAATTTAATTTTCCAACCTTCCACGAGAAAACTGTTCGCTATTTTACAGGAAATTCTTTGGGTTTACAGCCTAAAAAAGCGGTGGTATATGTCAATGAAGAGTTACAAAATTGGGCGAAATTTGGTGTAGAAGGACATTTTTTATCAGAACGACCTTGGTTTGCTTACCACGAAAATTTGACGCAACTGACTGCTAATGTGGTAGGTGCCTTGCCAATCGAAGTGGTGGTGACACATTCATTGACAACGAACTTGCATTTATTAATGGTTTCGTTTTACCAACCCAAAGGGAAAAGAACGAAAATTTTGTGCGAAGCAAAAGCCTTTCCAAGTGACCAATATGCTTTGGAATCACAAGTGAATTTTCACGGTTTGTCCAACGATCATTTAGTGGAAATTGCTCCTCGCGAAGGTGAAAATCTAATTCATTTGGAAGATATTTTAGCAAAAATCGAAGAATTAGGTGACGAATTAGCATTAGTGATGATTGGCGGCGTGAATTATTACACTGGTCAATTATTTGATATGAAAGCGATTACAGAAGCAGGTCACAAAGTGGGGGCTTACGTTGGTTTTGATTTGGCGCACGCTGCTGGAAATATCAATTTAAAATTACACGATTGGGGAGTTGATTTCGCTGCTTGGTGTGGTTACAAATATTTAAATTCATCTCCAGGTGGTGTTTCAGGAATGTTTGTTCACGAACGTCATGCTACCAATAAAAATTTACCGCGATTCGCAGGTTGGTGGGGTTACAACAAAGAAAAACGTTTCAAAATGGAACCAGGATTTGAACCAATGCCTGGCGCTGAAGGTTGGCAGTTGAGCAATGCTCCTGTATTGGGAATGGCTGTTCAATTGGCATCTTTGGAAATTTTTGAAGAAGCAGGAATGGATAGAATTGGTGCCAAAAGAGATTTAATGACAGCTTTCACAGAGTTTGTCATCGAAGATATTTCAGAAAGAAACAAAGAAAAATGCACATTTGAGTTGATTACTCCAAAGGACAAAACGCAACGTGGTGCACAACTTTCCATTCAAGCAAAAGGACAAGGAAAAGCATTATTCAAAGCACTTTCAGATTTGGGAGTTATTGCTGACTGGCGCGAACCAAATGTAATTCGCATTGCCCCTGCCCCACTTTATAATTCTTACGAAGATTGTTATTGGTTCGGGCAGTTTTTGCAACAAGCAATACAATAAGATTATTAATTAGGTTTTTTTAATTGTTTTGATATTTGATAAACCATTTAACTCAATCTTCTTAGCAATTAGATTCGAATTCTAACATAGAACGTTTTTTAAATATCTTATCAAACATTAAAGTTAAATTATTTGAGGCTTGGTATTGTCAATCTACCACCGATAATAACTATAAAATCGTTTTATGTTTGTGTTTTTATTTTGTTCAAATAACAGAATGCCTTCAATCTTTTGAAATACTATTTTGAAGTAACAATTACTATAAAATTGTAAAAAAAACTTTCCATAATAATTTCTATAAAATTCTACAAATTAGTTGTTATTGAAAGTTTACCTCGAATCCAGATTTAACGAAATTATTAAGTAAGAATAAAAATTTAGGTTTATTTTTCACAACACTTCGTAAAAATATGATATAAACAATTGATTATCAATAAAATAAATGAAAAATAAATGATTGAAAAATAAGATAATTCATTGATTGTCAGTGTCTTAAATTTATTTCTCACGTACGCAAAAACATGTAAATAATGTGATTAGCAAAATGGAAGGCTTAAATAAATTCAGAAAGTCATTTGTTCTTCAAACGGTTTATATTTTTCTAGCGATCAAGGGTAAAATTAATTTTCTTCAACTTGAACGTTTCGGTGAGTTAGATGAGCAGACATTCCGTAATTATTTTGACAAGTCTTATGACTTCCTAAAGTTTAACTCAGAACTCTTAAAAGAACATGGAAGTGGTCACTATACAATCAGTTTTGACCCGTGTTACATTAGCAAATCAGGAAAGTCCACTCCCGGAGTAAATTGGTTTTGGTCAGGTAGTGCTGGTTCAACAAAATGGGGACTAGAAATCGGAGGAATTGCTGCTATTGACATCAAAAATCATACGGCGTTTCATCTAAGCACCAAACAAACGATCTTCGATTCAGAAAACAAAAATCTAGTGAGTCATTACACTAAATTACTTATTGATAGAAAGTAAGAACTACAAACGCTCTCGAAATATGTAGTTGCAGATGCCTATTTTGCTAGAGAAACTTTCATTTTAATATGTCCCTAACAACTATCAATATAGCTAAGGTAACACACTGGCTATCAACACCGATTAAAGAAAGAAAAGCCTTTTCTATGTCTGACATTAAAACTATGTATCACAATGAATTACTACTCAATCGATTTTTTTAAGGTTCGGAATTAACCCAAACCTTGCAAAAAACAAAGCTTAAGCACTTCAACTCCTTGATTATGGTAAAATCGCCGCTTAATTACTTAACGAAGTATTGTTAAGACACAACAAGGTATTTATTACATAGATATTAAAAGTCATGGCTTTAAATCAAACGTAATAAAACAGGTAATTAGATAAAATAGAAGGTAAAATAATTTTATAAGAGGCTGTCTCAAAAAGGCAGTCTCTTTTTTTGTAAATATTGCCAACATAAGTTTTCAGTTAATGTATTGAATGAAAATATTACAATACTTAATAACAGAACTTTAATATCAATTTCTATGTCTTTCTCTCTTGATTTAGTAAAAATTTCATTCGGTAAATTAACTAATTGGAGTGAAATTTAGCTTAACAGGCTTGATTTTCAAAATTAAAATATTTTACAAGTTTGTATACGAATGCTCAGAAAAAAGACACCTTTTAAACAAACCAAATGTCGTTAATAATTTCAAATCCTGCATAATCGTTCACGCGATCTATGATTAGTTGTTTGCCGAAAAGTAATTCTTCACGCATCACAGAAGAATCGATAACCAAGCGCATTCTTTTATTTGAAATTGTTATTTCTTTCGTTCTAAAAGCAACAGCCTTTCCCATTAAAATTGGCCAATTTTCAATCACATCGTATTCTTTCATCTTATGCTCTAAAGAATAAGCTTTTAAGAATTTGTCAATAATTTCTTTTAAAGGTTGTTCGTCTGACGAACGTTTATCTTCTTCGCGCATGATGTAAAGATAAGGATATTTAACTCTTAATCCATCAATGTGTTCTCGTCATCGTTTCGGGCACACAAATAATGAAATCCGCTTTTCCAAGGTTTTCTTTTTCTAGTTTGTAAATGTTGTTTTGAGTTACCGTTGAAATAGTCATAATTTTAGTTTCGGGTTTTTCTTTCCAGATATACCACAAAATACCTTGCTTAAAATCCGAATGAAAAGCACCGTTGAAATGAAGAATTTTAGTTTCCTTTTGCAAAGCAGCTAGAATAAACTTGGCCATTGTCGCGTCTTTGATTGCTTGAGCTTCCACCATATTTGCTCCCATATGAGCTCCCATTTCTTTCACAGCTTGATATTGCGAAAGAGTGGTGTCAATTGGAAAATCAACTGCTGCCATTTGCGATTTAATAATTGGAGACAAAGTGTCTAGAGCTGCCCTTCCTTTTTTGAAAAGTAACGAAGCATATTTCCGTTGAATGTTTGCAGCGATTGCATTTAATTGTTTTTCTTTTGCATAATCTAAAAGTGGCTTATAATCTGTTTCATAATTTGGCCAAAGGCGACAAGAGTCTTTGAATTGTTTGTCATTCAGTTTTCCGATTAAATAATTATTTAAAATAGCTTGTTGATCTTGTTCAAACATTTCAAAAGACAAAACTAAATTCGATTGATGCTCAGCGTGTAAGTCAACCATTAATTCATATTCTAACCAATGTGATATTGGATTATCGTGAAATTCTCCAAAAAACACCAACTGATTTTCAAGTGCCAATGCTTTCATTTGCTTGTAACTAGCCTTTTTACCATTTGCTTTGTAAATCACAAAAGCGTTTTCTTTTTGAGCAAAAACAAGCGTTGAAACAAAGATGAGGTAACTTAGAATTAATAATCGCATCATTTGGTTTTAGTTAAATTTTTACTTTGAGTTAACATTTATTAATGAATATTCTTACATTTGAAATACTTCATCATGCACTCAATGAAACAAATTTACAGTTTTTACCTATTCTTAGGTTTATTTTTAATACCCAACGTTTCCTATTCACAAGGTTTTCAAGTGAATTTCCAAGGACAAAAACAACAAGCAATGGGTTGTGCGGGAACAGCTTTACAAACAGATGGCGCAAGTTTATTTTTCAATCCAGGAGCGAGTGCTTTTGCGAAAGAAAATTCTGTGAATGTCGCTACAACGCCCATTTTTGCTAACGTGATGTACATAGATTCCGCTACCAATGACGTTTATCGAACAGAAAATCCTGTTGGTACTCCATTCTCGGCGTATGGTCTTTTTCAACTGAAGGAAGATGGTAAATTAAAACTTGGAATCGCAGCTTACACGCCTTTTGGAAGCACTGTTCAGTGGGAAAAAAACTGGATTGGTCGCTTTGCAATCACCCGTTTGGAGTTAAAAGCAATTTTTATTCAACCAACTATTTCTTACCGAATTTCTGATAAAATTGGTGTTGGAGCAGGATTTGTTTACAGTACAGGTAATGTGAATTTACAAAAAGACATTCCTGTTCAATTTGAAGATGGAACGTTCGCAAAAGCTGAATTAGCAGGAAAAGCACAAGGATTTGGTTACAATTTAGGTGTTCAAATTAATGCAACTGAAAAATTAGGAATTGGCTTAAATTTCCGTTCCAAAGTTCAAATGAATCTTAATGATGGAGAAGCAACATTCACTGTCCCAAGTGGTCTAGACCCTAATTTCCCAGATGGAAAATTTGTTGGAGGTTTGCCCTTGCCACAAGTTACCACACTTGGACTTTCTTATAAATTGAATGACAAATGGGCTTTTGTTTTAGACATCAATCACGTTGCTTGGAAAGCGTATGACACTCTAGCGTTTGATTATGAAATAAATACAACTTCGTTATTAGACACAAAATCAGCAAGAGATTATAAAAATATTGTTGCTTTTAGAGCCGGCGCTTCTTATAAAGTGATGAAAAATGTAGAAGTTCGTTTTGGTGGCGGATATGGTTTGACTCCCGTTCAAGATGGATACGTTACGCCCGAAACACCTGATGGAAATAGAGCTTATGGAACTTTTGGCTTAGGTTATGAATTAGGTGAGCATTTTGCAATTGATGCATCTTGCTATTACACCCAAATCACAAGAGCTGATATCAATAAAGAAACAAATTTAAATGGGACTTTCACTACTAAAGCTATTGCAGCAGGTATAGGATTTATTTATAAATGGTAGTCATGACAAAAAATATTCTTTCAATTTTTACATTTAGTTTATTGGTTGTTTTAACAGCTTGTAAACCAAAATATGAAGCAACAACTCCAGATCAAGGAGAAATGAATCCAAGCCGATTTGTAATGATTGGTGGCGGACACGCTGGAGGTTATATGGATGATGCATTAACTTATGAAGGTCAAACAAATTCAGTTGCCAACATTCTTGCGGAACAATTCAAAACAATTGGTGGTGGTGCTTTTAATCAACCTTATGTAAGTCAAAGTTCGATGGGTGTGAGTATCGCGGGATTGGCGCCCTTTAAATTGGGATATAAAACAGATTGTAAAAACGTAACTTCTTTATCTCCAGTTCGAATAGCAACAGGTGGAGATTTATCCGTTTTAACCGATAACCTTTACACAGCAAGTAACAAATTTGGAAATTTTGGAATTCCTGGATTGAAGTTAATGGATATTTCAAACACGGCTTATGCCAATATTAATCCGTTCTTTAAAAGAATGAGTTCCAGCACAACTTCTAGTGTCTTGGATAATGTGATGGGGGTTGACCCAACTTTTTTTAGTATTTTCCTTGGAATTGAAGACGTGATGGATTATGCTAAAAGTGGTGGAAAAAACAACAATCTTCCTTCTACTGCAAACTTTGAAGCAGCTTACTCGAATTTAGTTCAAGTGTTGACTGCAAATGGTGCAAAAGGAGTGGTTGCAACAATTCCAGACGTAACTCAAATGCCTTACTTCACTACAATTCCTTGGAACGGACTAAATTTAGACTCAGCAAGCAATCAAACTTTAAATAGTATTTACAATCCATTAAATTTTTTCTTTGAAATTGGAAGCAACCCGTTTATGATTGAAGATCCAGGGGCTAATGATTTCGGAGTTCGTCAACTTTTGGATGGTGAGTTGCTTTTATTGAGTGTTCCATTGGATTCTGTTAAATGCAACCAAATGGGTGTTTTATTTCCATTACGAACTGAATTTGTGTTGACTTTGGAAGAAATTTCAACATTGAGAAATCAGATAGCAGCTTATAATTCAATCATTAAAACCATTGCAGCTCAAAATAATTTAGCAGTAGTTGAAACGGATAAATTTGCTGAAAATCTAAAAGATGGATTTGTTTACAATGGAATTTCAATGAGTGCGAAATTTGTTTCTGGTGGCGCTTATTCGTTAGATGGAATACATTACAATGCAAAAGGAAACGCACTCTTAGCAAATGAGTTTATCAAAGCAATCAATAAAAAATATAAATCTACCATACATCAAGTGAATGCAGGTAATTATGACGCAACCCTTTTTCCTTAATAATTAATAACTTAAAAACATGAGAAATTTTACTTTACTTCTTGCGATTTTTTCCTTTGCAAATTTTTTCGCGCAAACACCATGCGAAACAGGTCGTTATGCGGAGGATGTCTTTCCAAACTTTACAGTGACTAGCGACATTACTTATGGACAAAACACATCTTGGAACAACTCAAATACTGTATTAAAGTTGGATTTTTATGAACCAACTGGAGATACGGAAACAGCTCGTCCTTTAATTATTTGGGTACACGGAGGAAGTTTTATCGGTGGTTCAAAAACTGACATCGATGTGAAAACTTGGTCAGAGCGTTTTGCTAAAAAAGGGTATGCTTGTGCATCAATCGATTACCGTTTAGGTTTCTTTCCTTTTGACTCAGCGAATGCAGTAAAAGCAGTAGTTAGAGCAACACAAGATTTAAGAGCAGCTATTCGTTTCTTCTACAAAGACAGACAAACAACTGATACTTATAAAATCGATACAACAAAAATTTACATTGGAGGTAGTTCTGCAGGTGCAATTACAGCACTACATGTTGGTTACTTAGATAAAGAGTGTGAAATTCAAGATTATTTGAATGCTTCTACAATTGCATCACTTGGAGGTTTAGAAGGTACAAGTGGAAATCCTGGTTATTCAATGGATGTGAAAGCGGTTATCAATGGATGTGGAGCTTTAGCGCGTTACAGTTGGTTAGAAGCTGGTGATATTCCTTTATGTTCCATTCATGGAACGAATGATGGAACAGTAAAATATAACCGTGGAATTGTAAATCCAGGAACTCCTTTAATGTACTTGGATGGAAGTAGAATGATTCATAAAAGAGCTTGTGCGGTTGATTTAGACCACCAATTCTACACGTTCGCAGGTGCGCCTCACGTTCCTTATGCTGGAACATCAGCAGCAGCTTTAGCTTACATGGATACTACTGTAAACTTCGTAAGAGATTTCTTAGTACGTCAAATGGGTTGTACTCAAACAGCTTTACAACCAGAAAATAGCCCATTACAAGCAGCAACTTTATACCCAACTGTTTATTGTGATGGAAGTCCAGTTGATGAAGCTTGTGAAATCGTTGGTTTTGATGAAATTAAATCGGTAGATTTTTCAATTTATCCAAATCCAACAAAAGATAAATTAACAATTGAGTTTAGCGCAGAAGGGAATTATTCTATTCAAATTATTGATTTAATGGGAAGAACGATTGTTGCGAATAAATCGGTTACATCAGGTTCAATTTTAAATCTTGATAAATTGACAAGTGGTAACTATTTTGTTGTTATTTCAGATGAAAAATCAAACTTAAAAGGAACACAAAAACTAGTTATTAAATAAGCTAGTTTAATAATTTATTGGCCAAGTTTAAGGTTAATCACTGAAAAGGGTTTAATTTTAAACTTGGCTTTTTTATTTTCACACATCAACACAATCAATCATGAAAAAACACTTTTTTTTAGGTTCCTTCTTGCTTTTAGGAAGTAGCTTGTTTGGCCAAACTTTAAGTTCGACTCCAAGCAAAGAAAAACAAGTAAAAACTGCAGAATCAAGTGCAAAACCTTTAAGTGAAGCATTAAAAAATCAAACCTTAAATACTTCAAGAAATCAACCAAAGAAAATAAAAAAAACAGTAATTAGAGAAACATTAATTGAAAAAAAAAGAGAAGATGAAAAATAGTTTAATCGCTTTCTTCAGTGTTGTTTCTTTTTCAACTTCACTTTGGGCTCAATCCTATTCAGAGGGATTTGAAGATTTGAATTCACTTTCAGATTGGTTAATAAGAAATAATAGTGTTCTTCCCAATGCAAATTCTGGCTGGGGAGCGGGAAACCCGAACGTTTTTGCTGCTGAATCAGGGACCCAAGGCTCTTATTTAACTTGTGGTTACAACAGCACAACAAGCGCAACAGGAACTACAATTAGCAATTGGCTATTTACTCCAACACAAACCTACAATAATGGCGATGTAATCACATTTTACACGCGCGTTAGCGGTAATTCACCTGTTTATCCAGACCGATTAGAAGTGCGTTTAAGTACTGCTGGAAATGGAATAAATGTTGGTACTACTGAAACTTCAGTTGGAACCTATACAACTTTGTTATTAACCGTAAATCCAGACCTAACTACAACTGGTTATCCGAACACATGGACGCTTTATTCAGCAACCATTTCTGGTTTATCAGGTCCAACAAATGGCCGAGTTGCTTTTAGATACTTTGTCACAAATGCTGGTCCAGGTGGTGCGAATTCGGATTATATTGGGATTGATAGTTACACTTATACGTCTGTAGCAACAGCGCCAGTTAATGATGAGTGTATTGGTGCACTAAATCTTATTCAAGGTGCAAGTTGTGTAAATACTGCTGGAACAGTAGCTTATGCATCAGAATCTCAAGTTGCTTGTACAGGAACAGCAAATAATGATGTGTGGTACAAATTTACAGCAACCGAAACAGGGGCTTCAATTACCCTAGATGGTTCACCTCAATTTGATGGTGTATTTCAACTATTTTCTGGAAATTCTTGCGCAAGTTTAACTTCATTGAATTGTACTGATGTTAGTTCTGAAGGCGAGGTTGAGTCTTCTGTTATAAATAATTTAACCATTGGTCAAACGTATTACATCCGTGTTCACGATTACCTAGACGATATTCCAAACACTATGACTTTTGACATTTGTGTTCAACAATTTACACAATGTGCCTTAACCCAACCAGCAAATGCCTTACTTGAAAACGAAACATGTGGCACAGATAATAATGGTGGATGTAACACAACAAATCCTGTTTACTACAATATCAGCTGTGGACAAACGGTTTTTGGTAGTGCTTGGGCAGACAATAGCAATAGAGATACAGATTGGTATCGTTTTCAACTAGGTGTACCAGGAAATGTTTCTTGGTCAGCGTCTGCAGAGTTTCCTTATGCTTTATTGCTTGTAGATATTACGAATTGTGCAACACCAACTGTTCTTGCTTCAGCATCTTTTAATGCTTGTCAAGATGGTTCAATTAATTTTGATTTCACAGCAACTGGAAATTATGCAGCGGTGATTTTACCTACCGTTTTTTCAGGTTATGCCTGTAATACAAACAACGATTATATCGTAACTTTAAATTTGCCAAGTACCATAACATCTATTTCCGCGCAAGGACCAACAAGTTTTTGTACAAATGGAAGTTCAACTATTGCGGCTGCTGAAACAACAGGTGGATTTCAATGGTTTTTAAATGGGAATTTATTGCCAACGCAAATCACTTCTACTTTAACAGCAACTCAAGGTGGAACTTATACTTTAATTTATACCAATACAAATGGATGTGTTGCTCCTTTAACACAAGGCGTAAACATGAGTACTATTCCATTGGATAATGCAACGTTTAGCTTTCCGTCGGGAACTGTATGTGTGGGTGGTCAAAACACAACACCAACTGCGAGTTCTACAGGTACCTTCAGTGCAAACAGTAGTGATTTAGTTTTTGCAAATACTTCTACAGGAGAAGTAAACATTCCAAGTTCATTAGCAGGTACTTACACAATCACCTTTTTAACAAATGGAGCTTGCCCAACTTCTTCAACGCAACAATTATCAATTTCTAGTTCTTTGGTCGCGGACTTTAGCTATGCTAGTTCAGCTTTTTGTTTGAATGACGCCAATCAGCAAGTTACCTTATTAAACGGTGGAGGAATTGGGGTTTTTAGTTCAACAAATGGATTAATTTTAAATCCTCAAACTGGCGAAATTAATCCAAGCTTATCAACGGTTGGTTCTTATCAAGTTACCAATACAATTGCGGCTTCTGGTGCTTGTCCTCAGGCGAGTGCAACTTTTGGTGTTACAATCAATGGAACAGCAGTAGATTTTCCAGCAATTGCTACCGTTTGTGAAAGTGCAAATACATTTACTTTAAACGCTACGCCAGCTGGAGGAACTTTCGCAGGTACTGGAGTTGAAAATGCAAGCAATTTTAACCCTTCAATAGCTATTGGAGCAAATACAATCACCTACCAATACATAGATGAAAACAATTGTATAAATACCGCTTCACAAACAATTAATGTGGAAGCAAATCCAGTAGTGACTTTTGGATCTTACAATCCTTTATGTGCTAACGCATCACAAATTAATTTGAACAATGGTTTACCTTCGGGAGGAACTTATATTGGTGCTGGAATTGGCAACAATCAATTTACACCTTCTACTAGTTTAATTGGTGTAAATAATGCAGTTTATAACTACGTTTCACCGAATGGATGTACAGGAAATGCACTTGGAACAATTACTGTTAACGCAATTCCAACTGTAACTTTTGATGCTGTTTCACCAATTTGTGAAAATGCGACACCTATCACACTTACGCAAGTTACACCAGCAGGCGGAACATTTTCAGGTTCTGGAATTACAGGAACAAATAGTTTCAATCCAACTGTTGCAGGCGATGGTTCACATCCAATAACATATACTGTTACTGAAAATGGATGTTCTGGAAGTGCGCAAACTACAATTGTAGTAAACGCAGCACCTGTGGTTACTTTTGATGCTATTAATCCAATTTGTGATACTACAGCTCAATTTGCGATTACGGAAGTATCACCAGCAGGAGGAACTTTCTCTGGAAATGGAATCAGTGCTCCGAACTTGTTTACAGCAGCTGTTGCAGGAATTGGTACACATCCAATTGTTTATGCTGTCACACAAAATGGTTGTACAGGTTCAGCAACCCAATCCATCATTGTTGAAAATTGTAACAGTTTGGAGGAACAAACACTTAGTTATTCCATCTATCCGAATCCTTCGACAGGTATTTTTACAGTTAAATCAAGCGCTGAGGTTTTAGTTTCAATTTTATCTTTAGACGGTAGAATATTAATTGATAAACAAGCATTTACAGCAGGAACAAGTACGCTTGATTGTAGTGATTTTGCAAAAGGACAGTATTTGATTTTGTTGACGACAGAAAAATCTTCTAGTATCGAAAAGATAATATTAGAATAATTCACTATCTTCGCGCTCACTAAGGTCTCGTGGCCGAGCGGCTAGGCACCGGTCTGCAAAACCGTCTACTCCGGTTCGAATCCGGACGAGACCTC
>JACCEA010271059.1_pt1 | contig 90071 bp, 89 predicted proteins | sample 7449851 | NCBI WGS metagenome assembly JACCEA01 (sample SAMN15323453, study PRJNA562643) | freshwater metagenome | isolation source: river surface water | place: USA:Blue River Watershed | collected 2017-08-18 | reverse complement strand
TTTAAATCCGATTGAACATGTGTGGGCTAATTTAAAGAGGTTCATCAGAAAAAATGATAATCGGCAAGATAATTTAAGTTTAGCGATCGAACAGTCAATTGCTCAATTATTTATAGGTTAACTATATTTGATAAAGGTGGATTATTTGGATATGGAGTACCATATAATACAAATATAGACCACGTTCTTCTAAACAGGCCATCAGAGCAAATGGCATTAGATTTTAAAAAAATAAATGAATTTCATGATTTTTTAGGCAAGGATGAAAGTAAAAATAATTTCCATGCTCGTAAGATATTTGGTGATTATCTTAAATTAAAATGGAATTTACTTATTTCAAAGCTCGAAAAGAAAAATATTAAAATAGTTTTTGTGTCTGATAATGTAAATCATATAATAAAAATAAATGAAAAATTCTCTATTGCTACGGATAATTCTGGAGTCTATTATGCTGACATTACAATTTTAAGTAGTGGTAATAATAACCAGAAGAATATTTTTAATTTAAATAGTAGTCGGTACGTCAATAATATTTATGAAGAATTTCATAAATTAAAACAAATCAAATTAAATCATAATGTTCTGATTTTAGGAACTGGGTTATCAGCAATTGATTGTATAAACTTTTTAACAAAAAATCTAGACTTCAAAGGTGTTATCTATTGCTTTTCCCGAACTGGGATGATTCCTAGTACTCGATGTATCAGGAATTCAAAGTTAAAACTTATTGAAATACCAAAGTTATTAAATAAAGCAACTGTTAGGATTCTTGACATATTAAAAGCCTTGAATAAAGAGTGCAAATTGATAAACTATGACGCGTCATGGCGAAATTTATTTACTAACAGCAATTATTTAAACCAAAAATCTATAAGAATTGATATGGAATTGAAAGAAAATATTATTCAAGATATTTTATTATCGATGAATGATGTTATTGAAATAATTTGGTTGAAAATGTCTGTAACCTCAAAAAACATTTTTATAAATAAATATTACCGTATGTATATGATGCAAAGAAATCCGATGCCTAAGCAATCAGCTTTAATGTTATTGAATTTAATGAATAAAGGTCAAGTAAAATTTATAGCAGATAAAATAGATAGTATTGATTCTAAAAGCGATACTTTTTTAGTTAAAGCTAAAAATAAAGAAATATTATTTGATTATGTTCTAAACTCTACTGGCCAAGACTTAAACCTGTCAGATACTAAATTATATAATAATTTATTGAATGACGGTTTGATTTCAAAAAATGTCCTTGGTAGTATAAATGTATGTCGAGAAACTCAACGAACAATAAACAAACATGGTCAAATTAATAATGAGTTATATTGCATAGGACCAAAAACAATTGGAACATATGTTAATGTGAATTCAGCAGAGCTTATATCATATAAAGCCGAGGAAATTGCAAAATTATTAGTTGATAGTATACGGCAAAGGCATTAAGAGATCACTGTGTTGCTATTCCAACTTATAAATTAGCAAAGGATATTGTAGAAATTTAAAATAACTATTGTGTAATAAGAGTAAATTTATTAATATTTATAAAGGAATATAAAATATGAAAAAGAAAGTTATTTTTGTTGGAGCTAGAAATTTTCAATTTTTCTCAGATGAATTATTAAATAGCATTGATATTTTGATTTTGACAAATGAGTTGAGCTCTGTTCCAGTATCTGTTCAAGGTAGAGCCGAGATAATTATAGTAGGACAAGAATATGATCCAGCTCTGTTAACAGAGTCGTTGCGTTTTGATGATTGTATTACGGCACTCAATCCACATATATTTGCTCAAGATCAAAATATTAGAATATTTTGTAATCAAGAAGCATATTTATTTGTAGCTGAAAGAATACGTGATCATTATCAATTAAATAGCCACATTGTTGGTGGATTAGATCGCTTTAGAAGTAAACAAGTTATGAAAACAATCTTGCAAAAACACGGCCTTAGGGTGCCAAATTTTCTTGTTTTCAATAAATCTGAGCCACATGAATATTACACAGCACAGAAGCAAATTGGTAAGGTATTCATTGCTAAACCAATCTCGTCTGTAGGGTCAAGAGGTGTAAATAAAATTGAAAATGAATGTGACTATATGGAGTTTGTTCAAAACAACTATTCGTCACTTGAGCATTTTGAAATTGAAGAATTTATCGATGGAACGCTCTATGAATATGATTTTGCAGTCAGAGATGGAGAAGTACTTTATTCAACTGTTAGCCAGTATAGTTGTCCAATGGCTCTGCTTCAGAAAGGTCGTACTCTTGCTTCCATCAAAGTTAAAGAATCATCATGGGAATATGAGACAATTACAGCTTTTGGTGAAAAATGTGCTCAAGCTCTTTCCGCAAATAATGGATGCTTTCATATGGAAATATTTATTTCTACTACTCAGCGTGAGGTTATATTTTTGGAGGTTGCTGCACGATCTCCTGGGTTATTAACAGTTCCAGCTTACATTAATTGGGATGGCTTTAATATGTATGATGCTGAGTTAATGATCCAAGCTGATTTGCCTAGTATGCCAACCAAACCTTCTAATTGGGTTTCTAAACCTTCATTTTTTGTAGTTATTCCGAAAGAAACTGGTTTAGTAAAAGAAATATGTCAGCCAAAGACAACTGGTATATTCGATGTTACTTGGAAAGTAAAATCAGGTGACAATATTATAGTAACTCAAACAAATGTTGATAACGCTGCAACAGCTTTAGTAGTTTGCCATACAGAAGAAGATGCTCGTACAGACTTTAAGCATATTACCGAAAATTATACCCCAATAATTTATTCTAAAGAATAACTATTATGAAAACGCTCTTAAATATCCGCAGAAAAACATCTAAGCCTTTATTTGAACTAACAAATGAAACATCTGAGCTCGTATTAAAAAAACTTAATATCAAAGAGATTGATCAATGTTCTCTTAATAATCTTTCTAAATTTTATCAAGAGTGGTGTAGGTTAATACCATTTGATAATTTGATGAAGACTCATAAATTAGTGGCAGATATTAACGCGAGCCTTCCTGGAGTTACAGCGGAAGAATTTTTTTGTGATTGGCTTAAATATGGAGTTGGTGGGACATGTTGGGCTGGAAATGGGGCTATTTTTGCTCTGTTAAGAACAATGGGTTATAATGCTGAATTTGTAGCAGGGTGCATGTTGTCAGATCCTTTAGATAAAAGTTCATCTTTGGGTCATGGTTCGATAATAGTAACATTAGATGAAGGTGAATTTTTAATAGATGCAACAATGTTACACGGAGTACCTATTAATTTAGTACCAAATGAATCTTCTAACAAGACGTTCTACTTTAGAGTTGAAAGACGAGATGACAAATTTCAAATAAAGTGGCGCCCTCTAGGAAGAAATTATTCTTTTTTTCAAATAAATAAACGTAATCTTGTTGAAAGTGAAATATTTACACTTCATGAAGCAAGTCGTGGATTAAGTAAATTTAATGGTTCACCTATCATAAGAATGGCAAGATCAAGCTCTTTGATAGGTGTTGTGAGAGGGGATCTAATAATAAGGGATGAGCAAGGAGTTGAGACATTCCAAAATGCAGACCAATTTTGTTTTTCCCAAACATTAGTTAATAAATTTTGTATTAATCAGGAATTTTCAAACCAAATTGTAAATTCATTAAAGTAAATAAAGGTATAAAATGCAAACAAAGGTTTCGCTTTTAGTTCCATTAAAAAATATAGATTTTAGGCGACTTTTCTTCGCAAATTTTTTTTCAAATATAGGAAATTGGATACAAGTTTTTACGACAGGGTTGGTTGTAGCTAGTTTATCAAGAGATCCAGCGATTGCAGCTTTATCACAAACTGCTACACAACTTCCTATCTTTCTACTTGCTATTTTAGGTGGAGCTCTTGCACACAAAATTAATATATCTAAGTTTCAATTTATTGTTAATAGTAGCATGGCTTTAATAGCTTGTTTTTTTGTTCTTATTTCATATATGGACTTAAAAACTCCATATATGTATTTATTATTAACTCTTTTTATTTCCAGTTTTGGTGCTTTATTAGTTCCAGCTAGACAGTCTCAGATGTCATCTTTTGTGCCTAATGATCAAATAGAAGCCTCGGCAACATTGAATGGCCTAAGTAATAATTTGGCATCAGTTATCGGACCAAGTGTGGCATCTTTTGCATTCGCATGTGGTATACCAACTTTATACGCTATAAATGCATTATCATTTGTTTACTCAATGTATTTATTTTTTATGATGAGTCGAGATAAAATTGCAACTAAAGATAAAGCATCACTTTCTGGTTCTTTACTTGAAGGAATTCGTACTGCAATCAAATCTAAGGTCTTCACGCAACATATAATTTTTGCGGTTATAATATTTATTCCAATTTCTGGTTATAATGCTCTTTTACCAATATTTGTAGTGGAAAAAACTGGTAATTCTGATACGACGTTAGCAACAATGATGTCTTGTTTTGGAATTGGTGCAGTTATGTCCGCATTTTTAGTTCAAAAGATACGACATCTAATTAATCGCACTGTCATAATAGCTTGCTGCCTTATTGTGTCTGGTATTTTTTATATCGTTGTTTCAAATGGGATATTTAATATACATCTATACTGTTGGTGTATCATAGGTGGAATAGCATGGGCTAGCATTATTTCAACGATGAATTCACACACACAGCGAATGTTTCATACCGAACTCCGCTCGCGTTTAATAGGGATTTATATGACTGTGTTTTATGGTGCGTTGACTCTTGGAAGTGCACTTTGTGGTATGGCAGCAAAACAATTCAATATAGAAACAGTTTTATACGTATTGGGAGTAGCTCTCATTTTCATTGGCCTATCAACGCTAGTTGTGAAATTATATAATAATTAATTAAGTAGCATTAATAATAAACTACCCTGACACCATGTTACACATACTAACTACTACACAGCTAATATTAACCTAATACCAAATCAAATATAGATTGATACAACAACCGTGACCTACATCTAGGCAAGCATGACTAGCAATCAATCAGTTACATAATATATTCACCATTAATTACCTGAACAGGCTCAGGAATTTGTGGTGACTTCAACATTTGTAACAAATTTATTTCAATATTACGCGTAATGCTGTTAATCGGCACTCCTGATGGGTTATCACTAAATGGATTCATCAAATTCATACCATTAATATGAATCGCATTAAACACAAATCCCATTAGCCACCCCAATACAACTGATAAACCACCAATTAGCTGTGATGTAGACATCGTAATTAAAGCAATAAACAACCAAATAAATAACTGTGTAAAATAAACATAAGTAATCGGATAAACGGTATTATTAATTCGCTCTGATTTACCCATTCCATCACAAAAGTTTTGCAATAAAGTATTTAAATTAGCAAAGACAAATTCCCCAATAGCACCAGATTGATGTAACTCATGTAAATCTGTAGCTTGGTGCTGTAAGATTTGATTGGCGCGATTATATTTAGGCTCTAAGGAACTCAACTCAAATGGCGTCAAATATTCCGCATAACTAGTATCAACTTCATCACGCCTCAATGACGTACTTAATGTGTATAAAAAAGCAAGGTGACGACGAATCATTCTTTCCGCAAGAACTTGATTTGAGCTATATGCAATCAAGCTTCGCGCCCAAGAGCGTGAATCATTAACCAAACCGCCCCAAATTATTCTTGCTTCCCACCAGCGACCATAAGCCTGATTATTATTAAAACCAATGAAAAAAGCAATCGCAGTTCCCATTAAAGATGGATATGCAATTGGCAATACGGTTTTAATAAAAATATATTGATCAATTACATAAACTAAACTACAGAAAAAGATCATTGAAATATCTATTTTCCAAGTATAACTAAGAACTTGGTAAAAACTTAGATTTTTCTTAACTAACATCAATAACTCCTGAATAAATAATCTCTATTTAATATTTTCATCAGAAAATAACTATAATTTACAGCAACTTTCTAGACAAAATTAATAAAATGATATATCATATTGCGCTGAATGTTATCACAACTCTGAAGTATAAATCCTAAATAGAATCAATTATAATAAAATGGAAAACACATGACTCAAACTGCAGATTCAAAATTAGTTAAGCGTATTGGCTGGATTGCCTCAATTATGGCAATTTTAATGTATGTTTCATACATCGACCAAATTATGCGCAATTTAGCAGGGCATAGCGGATCGGTAATTCTACCGATTATGACCGTAATTAATTGCTCATTTTGGGTGCTATACGGCTGGCTCAAACCAAGTAAAGACTGGCCAATTATTTGCTGTAATTTACCAGGCATTATTCTTGGTTTAGTTACTATTGTAACTGCATTACATTAGAAAAACTAAAGTCATAGAATAAAAACAATCCCGATATGGTAGTAGTAAACCATAAATTACTACTGCTATTACTATATTTAGAACTAACTACAAAAGCTTATCTTTCAAATTATTGAAGCCTGTACCATAATCTCCTTCATAGCGTCAATAATCAGATACAAATCGCCTAATTTCGTTGTCTTAGTAATGGTAAAAACATTATACAACATAAAATACTGATTATTAAAATACCAATATAGAAGGCACTAACATTAAAAAACTGCAAAATTAACCCACCAACAGCTGGTCCAATCGCACTTCCAAAATACTCAAGATCAATTACTCCAAATGCAATACCGCGATACATTTCTGGAGTCACCTCAGTCACTAGAATGCTTCCCGTAGGAAAAATCAATATCTCAGCAATAGTCAAACATGTAACAAAAAATACCAACGTAACTTTATTTACAGCTAAAAACACCAACAATAAACTACATAATAAAATAATCACAAAACCACAAAATATTACATGACTTTGTCGGCGACTTTTGATTAACTTAAAAATTATTGGCTGCAAAATTACAACTAATAAAGCATTTAAACTCAACATCCAAGAAAAAAATAAAGTTCCATCCACTATATTTTTATTAATTATCAAACCTAAGTTACTAGATAATTGGACATAGATAACATTAAATAAGATTAAACTCAACAGCAACGATATAAATAATTTATTTCTCATCAACTCAGATAAAGTTTGAATAAACTCTTTAAAGTTAAAGCTTGATACCACATACTTGATAATTGCTTGCTTATAATTTTTTAACGCAAAATATAACACAATGGCATAAATAAAATATAATATAGAAGTGATAAGAAATGCTTGATTACTACCTGATAATCCTGCATAAGCTCCAAGTAATGGACCAACTGTACCACCAATATTCAGCGCAAAATAACGTAAGTGTAGAAACTTTATATTTTCTTCAGGGGTTACAGCAGCATCACTTATGATAACCCGTGATACAGGTGAAAAAAGAGCAGCACAAAAACCATTTACCAGATTCAAAAGAACAAGTGCAATTATCTTAAAATCAGCTAGTAAATATTGGCTAACAAGAAAGAAACCCATAAAAACAAATGAGCTAATTAAGATTGAAAACAAAATAAGCGTCTGACGTTTAAAAATATCTGCCAAATAACCACCAATAACGCTGCCAAAACACAGTGCAAATGGCTGTGCACCTACGATCAAGCCGATGGTGATAATTGATAAATCAGTACTTTTATACAAATATAAAGTTAAAAACGGCATACTTAACAGTAACGCCGCTTTTGTCCACATAACCCCACTCAAAATCACCCACAAGAGCAATTTTGATGTTTTAGGTACAATCATAATATTCATAATTTGATGACTATTTTTCACTCAAAATCTAAATCTAAATCTAACATTAACCCTAAAATCATGACTCATTAAATTTTAACTATTTAATTTTACAAGCGCACCCACCACAATAAGTTAAATTATTAGTTATATCAATACCATTAATTCGTAAAAACCCATTAAATTCAGTTTGATCACAACCACTTGGGTGCACAAAGTGCAGCCCTATATCACCATTACGACGCATAACCTTACCACAAGCTTCAACGGTGCTACCCAGAGCATAATTACGGGTGAAGTCATCAATAATGCCAACATCGCGCACACTGCCAGCTTGAGCCAAGCTTAAATGCTTATAAAATAAATTATCTACTACAATTTTATACGTTTCGCCATTCCCATCGCGAATAAAAAATTGCGTATGTGTCATCGGATAATTATTTACATTAAACTTATGTGAAGTATTAAATTTAAATAACGGCTTACCTTGCAATTGCACCAAAGTACCGCTAACTAAGCTACAAGCTTGAGGTTGTTTAGCCGCATAACTAAAATTGGGTAAACCGATCACAGCCGTCAATAAAATTGAACGCCAAAATACAGATCTCATCTAAAACAACCTCAAAACACAGTTTTTAAGCCTCAACTCCAGCACGATGCGCTTGCTCATCAGCATGATAACTTGAACGCACTAAAGCTCCCACTGCAGCATGTTTGAAACCAATTTGATAGGCAAATTTTTCTAATTCTTTAAATTCATCTGGAGTCACATAACGTAAAACTGGTGAATGATGAATTGATGGTTGCAAATATTGACCAATCGTAATCATTTCAATATCGTGTTCACGCATCAAAATCATTAAATCTTTAATTTCCTCATTAGTTTCACCAATTCCAACCATAATACCTGACTTAGTTGGTACATCAGGGCACATTACTTTAAATTGCTTCAATAAATTCAATGAATTTTGTAAGTCAGCGCCAGGGCGTTGCGCTTTATATAAACGTGGCACAGTTTCCAAATTATGATTCAAAACATCAGGTGGGTTAGCCGCTAAAATATCCAAAGCTTTGTCTAAACGCCCACGAAAATCTGGAACTAAGATCTCAATTTTAGTTTCTGGACGTACTTTACGAATCTCTTGAATACATTCAACAAAGTGACCAGCTCCACCATCACGTAAATCATCCCGATCAACGCTGGTAATCACCACATAGCGTAATTTTAAAATATTTACTGAATTAGCTACATGTGCCGGTTCTGTCGCATCTAAAGGATTGGGTAGACCATGCCCAACATCGCAAAACGGACAACGCCGTGTACAAATATCACCCATAATCATAAAGGTTGCCGTACCTTTATCAAAACACTCACCAATATTTGGACAACTTGCTTCTTCACAAACCGTGTGCAACTTATGCTCACGTAATAAATTTTTAACCCGATTAAAGTTTTCCCCTGTCGGTAATTTCACTTTAATCCACGATGGCTTCTTTAAAACTTCAGCAAGCGGAACTACTTTAATTGGAATACGCGATAATTTATCTTCATTCCGTAACTTAACACCCTGTTTTTTATTTTCACTCATATTTGCTCCGCTTACCTAAAAATTTAAGTTTAATTTATGATTATAACAAATTGCTTTTAACTAGTAACCACTTTATCAACTCAGGCTCTTGAGTTAATTTCATTAAGCTCACTAAAATCAACAAATACCTCAGAGCGTGGATATTGTTCACCAATTAAAAACTTGATTTTCTGCGATAAATCTTGCACATCCTGACCACTATCACTATCAAATGGATCAATCGATACAATAATTAAATATTTATTATTTCCAATAATCATCGATTTAATAAAATTAATTTGCTCAATATTACGACAATTCTTACTAATTAACTGACGCAATTTATAAGTTTCAGTCGCACTAAGACTTTCACCAGCCAATAATTTATACAACTCAACTGCTAATAATAACGCTAGCAACCCTAAAATTACCCCAGTAGTAACAGCACCAATTCCATCAAAAACCGGGTCGATCAAATAAGCTAGTAAAATAAATATAAATGAAAAACCAAGGCCTAATAACGCCGCAGTATCTTCAATAATAACTACCACCGTCGCAGAATCTGAAGTTTTGCGTAAATACTTAAAAAATCCATCTTTACTTTTTTTAGCTTTATACGCTTGTAACAAAGAGTAACCCTCGACAACAATTGCAAAAACCAAAATAGCCAAAACCCAACCAACATTTCTAATTTGTAAAGGGTGTAAAATTTGATGCACACCTTCATAAATTGAAAAAATGGCTCCAAACATAAACAGAACAATTGCTACCATAAAAGACAAAATAAACTCTTCTTTGCCGTAGCCAAAGTTAAACTTATGATTCCCTCGAATCAAAGCACGCTTATTACCAATAAATAATAAAATCTGATTCGCACTATCAGCAAGACTGTGAACGGCTTCCGATAACATTGCTGAGGAAGCTGTAAAAATAAATCCAATTAACTTGGCTATTGCAATTAATAAATTACCAATAAAAGCCGTTAAAATGGCCTTACTGGTATGTGTTTCCTTCATTTCCAACCCTAAAATATTCTTAAACTAACTATTATTCTTATTCAAGCTAATCTTCACTGAATAAAATTAAAAGAGGTCTATGTAACCTCTTTTATATGCTTTATTTAATTCACGACTTTGCCGAGTAATCATAATTAAATAACCATTTAATCCCAAATTTATCCGTCAACATACCAAAACGGGCACCCCAAAAAGTATCTTGTAATGGCATCGTTATTTCTTGCGCATCACGTGCCAAAATATCAAAAACTCGCTGTTGCTCTTCAAGTGAAGTTGAATTTAAACTCAAGGAAACCGTGCTACCAGCTGGATTACGTTGCGTAAGACTGCAGCCAGAAGCTGGATCATTTGTAATATCAGATGCCATAAAATGTAAATCTGCTGAACGAAAAGTTGCATGCATCACCATATTATTACAATTCTCAGGAAACTGCTTAGCTAACTCAGGATTCTCACTATAAAAGTGTAATTCTTCAACTTTACCTGCAAAAGCTTCTGCATACACCGCTAAAGCCTCTTGTGCATCACCACCAAAATTTAAATAAGGGATTAATTGCATAATTGAGATCTCTCTAAAATTAAATAGTTTTTAAAATCAACTCAGCCACATTTACCCCAGTTTGCTGATAAATTTGCTGCATTGCAGTTGGACTCGTAATATTAACTTCCGTTAAGCAAGTACCAATAACATCAATCCCAGCAATTAAAATTCCTTTTTGCTTAAGCCAGGTTGCAACTTCTGATGCAATTTTATAATCTGCGTCATTTAACGGGTGTACTTCGCCACGACCACCAACAGCCAAATTACCGCGAATCTGCCCATTTTGTGGAATGCGGTACAAACAATGATCAACAATTTCACCATCAATAATGAAAATTCGCTTATCACCATGAATCACTTCAGGAATAAATTTCTGTACCATAATTGTTTGTGTAAAATAATCTGTCAACGACTCCAAAATCGCACCTTGATTGGGATCATCATTCGCAATTCTGAAAACCCCACGCCCAGCCATCATATCAATTGGCTTAGCTACGCAAACACCATGTTCTAAAATAAAATCTAAAATAACCTGCTTATTTTTACTTACTAATGTAGGAGTAATTAAATCAGGAAAATTTAAAATGGTCAATTTTTCATTAAAATTACGTAACGCGCTTGGGTTATTTAAGACTTTAACTCCTGATAATTCTGCTAATTCCAAAATTTGGGTTAAATAATAATATTCTAAATTAAATGGTGGATCATTGCGAACCAAAATTGCATCGAAATAAGTTAAATTTACTCTATCTAAACGCTCAACAACTTGAAACCAATCTTTAGTTGAATAAATTCCATCCAAACCATGAGCTAACTCTAACTCACAAATATTTGCAAACGCCTGATTACCACGCGCATAAATTTCAGCAGGGGCACAGTAGCTCAATTGAAATCCCATATCTTTCGCAGTTAGCATCATTAAATAGGTTGAGTCACCAGCAATATTAAAGTTTGTCAATGGATCAGCAATAATTAAAATTTTTTTCATATTTCATTCTTAAAAACGGTAACCAAGCGGTTAATAAAAATAACCTTGACCTATTTCTAACACCAATGATACAAGTTATTTCGTTGCAGCATTACTTGGTGTAAGTTGATTTTCTTCAGGGAACTCTTCACTACTTGCAGCACGAGAGCTGACCGTAGAACTATCAGGCTGATTTGCATAAGCGGCATTTGAATCAGTGCTCGTATTGTTACCACTACTTGCACAAGCAACTAAATTTAATGTAATGAATGCAATTGCAATCAGGTATTTTTTCATAATAAAATTCCTCAGTAATAAAATATATCTGTTTAAGCTGTAATTTTACCATTAGTAGACATATTTAACTGATTAATACAATATATTTAACGTTGAAAATACTATCAAAATAAAAGTAATTATATTCAAACTAGGTTATTTAATAATAAAAACATAGCATCAATAAATTAACTTAACACAACTAAATCTCCTAGGTACTATAACCCAGATTCGGTGCCAACCAACGTTCCGCCTCATCCAAGCTCATACCTTTACGTTCTGCGTAATTTGCGACCTGATCTTGAGTCAATTTACCCACTGCAAAATATTTTGATTGTGGGTGATTAAAGTAATAACCAGATACTGCACTAGCTGGATACATTGCATAACTTTCCGTCAAAATCGCACCAGTGGCCTTTTCTGCATTCAGTAACCGCCAAATTTTAGCTTTTTCAGTATGCTCTGGGCAAGCAGGATAACCTGGCGCTGGACGAATCCCACGATAACGCTCATAAATTAAATCTTCATTACTTAAATTTTCATTAATGCCATACTCACACCATTCACGCATTTTCTTATGCGCACATTCCGCCATAGCTTCAACTAAACGATCACCAAGCACTTTTGCCATAATTGAATTATAATCATCATTTTTAGCTTCATACGCATTAGCTAACTTTTCTACATCGTGAATTGTCACTGCAAAAACCCCCAAATAATCCATCCGCTGAGAATCAATTGGCGCAATATAATCAGCTAAAGAATAATTAACTTCTTTATCATTTTGCTGACGCAAAAAGCATAGTCTCTCAATTTGATCACCAGATTCATCATACAGTAAAACATCATCAACAACGCTTTGCGCTTGCCACCAACCAATTACAGCCTGTGGATTAAATAATTTATCGCGAATAATCGTACCCAGCATTTTTTTTGCATCTTGCAGAATCTTGAGACATTCACGACCTGTTTGTGGATTATCCAAAATTTTTGGATACATACCTTTAAAACCCCACGCCCAAAATAATGGCGACCAGTCAATATACTCCGCAACTTCTTTTAAATCTAAATCTAATTTATGCACGCCTAATTGCTTAGGTTTTGCAATTTCTAATGTCGACCAATCACTGGTAAATTTCTTGGCCAATGCTTGCTGATAACTTGGCAATTCAACTTTACGTTGTAAAGTATAATGATCATCACGTAATTTCGCATATTGTGCACGCGTCTCAGCCAAAAAACTATCATAACTGGCTGGATTCATCAATCTACTACAGACTTCAGCCACCAACGAAGCATCATTTACATGAATCACAGGCCCAGAATAATGTTGCATAATTTTAACTGCGGTATGTAATTTAGAAGTGGTTGCACCACCAATTAAGAGCGGCAACGTAAATCCTTGTTCTTCAAATTGCTTTGCGTTATAAATCATCTCGTCCAATGATGGCGTAATTAACCCGCTCATACCAACAAACGCTGCATTGTGTTCACGAGCGGCTTCGATAATTTTTTCACAACGCACCATCACACCAAGATCAATTACATCATAGCCATTACAACGTAATACCAGAGCTACAATATTTTTACCAATATCATGCACATCGCCTTTGACCGTTGCCATAATTACCACTGGTTTAGCTTGGGTAGTTTGTTGTTCTTTGGCAATAGCTTCCATAAACGGTTCTAAGTAAGCCACCGCACGTTTCATAACCCGCGCGGATTTCACTACCTGTGGTAAAAACATTTTACCTTCACCAAACAATGTACCCACTATCTTCATGCCATCCATCAACGGACCTTCAATTACTGTTAATGGAGTACCATATTTAGTCAAAGCTTCAGCTGTATCTGCAACAATATGTGCATCGATCCCTTTAATTAAAGCATGGCTGATTCGATCTTCAAGTTCCCAATTACGCCACGCATCGATTTGCTCAATCGTGTTAGTTTGACCTTTATATTGTTCCGCAAGCTCTAATAAATCTTCGGTTGCTTGTTCATCTAAATTTAAAATTACTCGTTCACAAGCTTCGCGTAATGGCTTATCGATTTCATCATAAATTGATAACATTCCTGCATTAACAATTGCCATATCAAAACCAGCTTGAATCGCATGATATAAAAATACCGCATGCATGGCTTCACGCACAACGTTATTGCCACGAAATGAAAAGGATAAATTCGAAACACCACCAGAAGTCAAAGCATGTGGACAAACTTGTTTAATTTCACGTACTGCTTCAATAAAACTAACCGCATAGCTATTGTGTTCTTCAATCCCTGTTGCAACAGTTAAAATATTCACATCAAAAATAATATCTGCTGGATTAAACCCAACTTTCTCGGTCAATAACTTATACGCGCGCACCGCAATTTCAACTTTATGTTCTTGACTGACTGCTTGACCATATTCATCAAATGCCATGACTACAACGGCTGCACCATACTTTTGGATAATTGATGCTTGACGTAAAAACTCGGCTTCGCCTTCTTTCAGCGAAATTGAATTAACCACACCTTTACCTTGAATACATTGTAAACCAGCTTCAATTACTTCAAATTTCGAAGAATCGATCATAATCGGAACACGACAAATCTCAGGCTCACATGCAGCTAAATTAAGAAATTTAATCATGCATTCAACTGCATCAAGCATCCCATCATCAAAATTAATGTCAATTATATTGGCACCATTTTGCACTTGCTGTTTGGCAATCTCAAGCGCTTCAGTAAAATTACCCTCACGAACTAAGCGCGCAAATTTAGGCGAGCCAGCCACATTAGTCCGTTCGCCAACCATATAAAATTGATGATTAACAACATTATCAATCAACAATGGTTCTAAACCAGAAAGAAAAGTACCAACCGTAGCTGGACTCGGTTCATGCGGAGTTAAATCACGCATTTGCGCAACAATTGCAGCGATGTGTTCAGGCGTCGTTCCACAGCAACCACCAATGATATTAAGGTGTCCATGTTTAGCAATATTGTAGATATACTCGGCGGTCATTTCTGGCGTTTCATCATAGCCTGTTTCAGCTAATGGATTTGGTAATCCTGCATTTGGATAACAACTAACAAAGCAATCGCTAACTTTAGCTAGTGACGCAAGATACGGTGCCATATCTTTGGCACCTAAAGCACAATTAATTCCAACCGCAAGTGGTTTCGATTGCGCAACTGAATACCAAAAAGCTTCGATCGTTTGCCCAGATAAAGTTCGCCCCGATAAATCGGTAATTGTTACTGAAATAATTAATGGATATTTAATTCCAGTTTCAGATTCAACTTGAATAATCGCCGCCAAACAAGCTTTCATATTCAAAGTATCAAATGACGTTTCAGGTAATAAAATATCTGCACCAGCCGCAATTAAGGCCTTAGCTTGCTGATAATAAACTGCTTTTAATTCAGCAAAGGTATGGCTACGATAAGCTGGATTATTAACATCAGGTGAAATCGACAAGGTTACATTGGTTGGACCAATTGCACCAGCCACATAACATTTACGCTCTGGTTGTTCAGCCATCACTTCATCACAAGCCTGACGGGCCAATTTAACTGCTGCAATATTTAATTCATCAACTAACGCCTCAAGTCCATAATCTTTTTGCGAAATAGTATTTGCCGAAAACGTATTGGTTTCAACAATATCGCTACCTGCCAATAAATAACTCTTATGGATTTCTTTGATTATATCGGGACGCGTCAAAACCAAAAGGTCATTATTACCTTTCAGATCATGGCTATGCTCTTTAAAACTCTCTCCACGAAAATCTTCCTCTTCAAGCTTATAACTTTGAATCACTGTTCCCATCGCACCATCTAAAAACATGATACGCTTAGTTATGGTTTGTTCTAACTCATTAATTAATGGTGACTGCTGCATTCGTTAACTTTCATTGAATAATAAAAAATAGAAGAAAACACTTTAAATTTTCTTCTTCTCGTTTTTAAACTAATTATCACTTGATGTCAATGGGATAATTGTAACTATAATATAGGCGGATGAGTAATTTAAACTACTCAAAACAAAAAGATAAGATTGAATTAAACTCGAATAGCTATTTAACTGGCATATAAATTTCAGTAATGTATTCGTCTGGATTATCCGTGTTATGCGGACCTTTTACATAAATTTCATATGGCGGAACTCGTTTATCAGCTTTAAATTTTAAGCCACGAAAATGAGCATAAATACCAGCCCAAGGATCACCCATAAAATCATAACTACCATACAAAGTAACCTTAATTGCTTTATGCTCTGGAATTGTTCGCTTTACTAAATTTGCTGGGCCATTCACATCACCGAAATATGCAACTGCAGCCGTATAATCCATTCGTTCTTTCACCAAATGCACTTTATCACATAACGAGAGCATCTTAACTGGTACAACCTCAACCTCGCTAATTAATTCAGATAATTGGCTAAAAGACTCATGCATACTCTCTGCAATACTTGACATATGACATTTACCACTAACCCCAAGCACATTAAACCCTGACATAACGAGTGGAGAATCAACGAACTCTAATTTGGCAGGAACAGCTCCGGTTTCAGCCAAATATTTGAGCCGAGTTAATCCGCGATCAAAATCTTTACCAATCATAACTTGAAACATTTTCTTAAAGAAGCATAAGAAAAAAGGTAATTTACTTTCCATGTGCCAAGTGATCAAGGTTTGTTCACAACCTTGCTCTTCTAAACTGAAAAGAACTTTAGCAGCAGATTTAAATGGCTTTAAAAAGTTTAAGTCAATTGCAATCTGATTTTGATTATGTTCAGTTATTTGCATATTGCCACTACCAATTATGCTACTTTCCCAAGATAAACTACTCACCGTACTAATAAGTTTAGCTTTTGGATCCAAGCAAGCCCATGGAGACCATAAATCCCAATTATTAAGATCAGCTAAATAGTTCAAAATTGTTGATTTATTTGCCTGAATGCTTCGACTTTTTACTACAATATACTTCATTTATCAGACCTTAAAAAATCAAGAATAAATAAAAAATTTATTAACCCTTGTACTAAAAACTAACCACAAACCAAATAAATTTATATTTAGAGACCGCCAATAACAAAAATCAATTTAACCTTGAATAATCAAATAGATACGGCTCATAAATATTAATTTATAAGCTAATTATAATCAACAAATATCTAAGTTTAGGTTTTATAAAAACTCCGTGGTTTTTCAAGCAAACTGATTGCATCATTAAGATCATCAAGTTTTTTCGCCAAGATCATTTGAGCATCACTTAAACCAAGATTATAATAGTAACTACCAAGTTCTTTGCTAATGAAATCAAGTAAAAATTGTGCATCAAAACCACCAATTTCTTGATCAAGTTCCCGCATAAAATAACGCTGCAATTTCTGAACTAAAATAGCTTGTGTTCTTCGCTAAAAGTTATTTCACTCATTACTCATGCCTTAAAACTCTTATCTAAGCATTTATACTCTAATTACTTAATTAAATTTGCAGATGTATCATCACATCGAAACTAAATATTCAAATAATTCATCATTTTAACATACCACTTAATTAAATTGTTGAGAGGGTAAATGACATATTTATACAAAGTTTATTTTTGAGATATGAACAAATCTCCAATAACATTGGAGCAAATTACTTACATAATTAGCAACGTATAACATATTGTCTCTTTGGCAATAAAGTTGCTTTATAATAACTGCCTACATTATGACTAAATTATTGTAAAGTTACCAAATGAAACAACATGCTAATTTAAATGCAACTGTTGGAATATTTTTTGACAGTTTTGCCAAAATAGCACTCAGTATTGCCGTTTTAACCAGCATTATAAAATTAACACCAACATTGGTACATCAACAAATTATTCCTGGTGTTTGCATCAGTTTATTTATCTTAAATTTTACTTATTACTGGCAAGCCAAACGTATTACCAAAGCCAGTGGCAAAATAGTAACGGCGCTGCCAAGTGGACTCCAAGCCAGCTGTGTATTTGTTTGGCTCTTTGCCATCATGTTACCGATTGTCAGCAAAACACACAATCCATTATTGGCCTATAAAGTAGCGCTATTCGCTAATTTAATCAATGCGATATTCTTTACAATAAGTGGCATAATTCTAATCAAGCTCAAAAAATTCATTCCACCAGCAGCACTATTTAGCGGCTTAGCAGGCACAGCCTTTACATGGTTAGCCGTAAATAATTTACCGACATTAGCTGAACACCCTCTATCCGGTTTACTACCTATGATGATTATCTTAGCTTTAACCTTAGCTAAAATCAAAATTAAATTACCCCTAATTTTAGTTGGCGTAATTTTAGGAACCATCCTAGCATTAATCACCAAAGAATTTAGTTGGAACTTTGCTCAATTTAATCATACCATCGGGATTAATTTGCCAATCTTTATTCCGATTAATGTATCACCTGAAGTAATTCATACTTGTTTGGGATATTTACCATTAATTCTGGCTTTCGCTTTAATCGATTCAATTAGCGCAATTCAGATTCTTGAAGAATCAAGATTAAGTGGCGATAACTTTAACCCAACTCAATCAATCTGTATTAGTGGAGTTATTAGTGGAGCTTCAAGTTTTATTGGTAATCCATTCGCCATGGCACTATTTTTTGGTCACTATTCATGGAAACAAACTGGCGCCACTCAAAACTATTCATTATATAATGGAGTGATTTACGCCATACTTGGTATAACTGGATTTGCAACTTTATTCATTACATTGATTCCAAATTGGGTAACACTCCCGATTTTAATCATGATAGGAATTACCACCACAGCGATTAGCTTCAAAGCACTTAAAACCGATGAATACATAATCTTAATTATTGGTATGATTCCAATTCTAACTGAATTAATTTACAATAAATTAGAATTATTTGCTTTAGAAAATAATATCACCAACTTCACCCAACAATCAAACATTGGCGGTTTATTATTAATTGCCAAAGGCTCTATTTTATTTAGTTTACTCTTAACTAGTTTATTTTATTATATTATGCAGCATAAGTGGTTTGCCGCCGCATTTAGTTGTAGCTTACTAAGTTTATTTTGTTCAATTGGATTCATTCATTACGAAACCCCAGGCTGGCATTTCTTTAGCCTAATTAATTATGTCTATTTAATTGGTATTGGTTTATGTTTAATAGCTGCTGGGAGTAAAAAATATCATGTCATTGAGATTTAAATTATTAATTAAAAACCCACAGCTTGAAACCAGTGATTATTCGATTTTAAATTCAAATTATTTAACGAAGACTTTAAGCTGTGATTTATACTTACCCAATACCAATCATAAACCATTTATCTTAAGTTGCTTTGCTTTATCAATCGATGGAAAACTCTGCTATCCAGATTTAATGAGTGGCTTTGCGATTGCAAAAAATAATTTTTTGGCAGCTCAAGATGAGCGCTATGCTGATTGGTGGAATCTTCTTTTGGGACGAAGCATAAGTGATGCAGTTATTATTGGTAGCAATACGCTTATCTTAGAAAACTATACTTACACAGCAGAGATCAACATTCCTGAATTAACTTTACTACGAAAAAATCTTGGCAAAACCGAAAATTTACTGCATATCGTAATCACTCGAGATAGTAACAAAATTGATTTTAATCAAGAGCTACTTTGCCAAAATAACAATCTTCCACTACTAATTTATACTGAACAATTACCTAAGATAATTCCAAATAATTTTCATTGTGCTAGCATAGAGAATATTGACTTAACTAAGACGAAACAACTTATTCATTGTTCTAAGATTAATCTGACAGAACTCAGCAAATACTTATACCAAAACGATATAAAAACCATTCTAAACGAATCACCTTATTATCATCATCAACTTCAAGAATTAAAATTATTAGATGAAGCATGGATAAATACTTCTGGTGTGTTTATAGGAGGTAACGTAAGCCAACTTGGGCAATTTAATAATGCATTTGATTCTAATAATCACCCACACTATACAATTCTAACTCTCCATAGTCTAGGCTATAATTTTATTTATACGCGCTATAAAATTGATTATTCATAATAATATAATCGCGTCAAAATATAACTTTATTCTAATTAATCAGTTGACTTACGTGAAATAAATTTACTTAATTGTATGCATCTGGTTCAAAAGATTCAGCATAAATATTACTCAAAGGAATACCTAACTTAGTTAACTCAAGCTTTGTCGCTTTTATAAACTGAGGATTAGCACAAAGATAATAATCTGCATCTTCTAAAATAAATTGTGAATACGCATTAAAGTTAAAATTTCCCGCAATATTATAATCAACGTCTTTAAGATCAATACGTAAAGGATTTCTATACACAACACATTTAGTTAAACGTTCATCATTCAATTCTGCCAATTCGGTTTTAAAAGTATGATAATTAGAATCTTCTGTTAAATGTATAAAAAATATCGAGCTATTACATGGTATAGAGAGTAATTGTTTTAACATTGCAAAAATCGGTGTTACACCAATTCCTACAGAAAGTAATACAATTGTTTTTTGTGGATTAACAATTGAGAAATTACCAGCAGGATAGGATAATTCCCATTCCGTATTTTGTAGAGCATTTTTAAATAAATTATTTGAGACTGTTTCAACACCAAATAATTCTTCTTCGCGCTTTATCGTAACGCGAAATGTATCTTGATTAGGAAGATCGGAAATACTATATTGACGAAATTGGTGATTATTCTCTTCTAAATTAACTTTTATGGAGACATATTGGCCCGGTACATAATTTTGTAACATCTCTGGATTAGCTTTAAAATAAAGAGAAAATGTATTACTTGATTCAGTAACTCGATTTATTAAACTACATTTTGATAAGAAGTTATTTGGCAAAACTTTATTTTGACCATAAATATCTTTCTCCATGTCAATCAGAGTATTGGCTAATTCCCAATACATGCTTCCCCATGCATCAGCAACTTCCTCGGTTACCGCATCTTTTAAAACTTCTGCAATTGCCGCCATAAGGTTATCTGCAACTATTTGATACATATCACCAGTAATTCCTAAACTTACGTGCTTAAAGGCTATTTGTTTAAGCATTGGTTGAATTCTCAAGAGATTTTCTTCATAATTAATTACAAATGCTGCGATTGAACTCGTCAAAGCTTGTTGTTGAAATCCTGTTTTTTGATTAGTTTGATTAAATAGATTTTTTAATTCTGGATGATTTATAAATAAATTTTGATAAAATTTACCGACAATCGTTGGCAAATTTTCTGCGACTACAGGCAAGGTTGCTGCAATAATTTTCTTTTGTTGTTCATTTAACATTTCATACCTCATTTATAATAACGTTAGGTTTAAGTATTCTTGAAATTAAATTTTCTTGAATGGTAAGTGCGTAATTTTTGATTCTATTAGAATTTACTCCTTCAAAAGAAGAGTCTACCGCTAAATTAAAAAGTTTTATCCATTGTGCAAAATGTTTTTCAGTTAACGGAGATTTATTATTTAACTCAATATGTTTTTTCATCGGGTTACCAGAAAATAAGCTTTTCGAAAAAAGAAGACTTTCCCAAAAATCATACATTTGCGGTAAATGATGATCCCAATCAATAGCGGCAACATCTGTAAAGAAATAACCTATTGATTGATCTTGTTTTACTTTAGTATAAAAGTTATTTATTAACGTTACTATGTCATTGCGATTTAAAATATCGTGTTTTATCATGGTTATTTACTTTTAAGAATGTTTCAACGATATTATATAATACTTATATTTTATATGCAAGTATTATATAATTAAATTAACTTGCCTAATCAAAAAAGGAAGAATAATGCGGCTATCTCAATTTACAGATATTGGATTAAAATCAATCATGTATTTAAAGCAAGCATCACAATTAGTCACAATCGATGAAATTGCTAATCAATTTAAAATTCCACGTAATCACTTGGTTAAAGTTCTGAATTTCATGATGCACAAAGAATGGATTTCCTCAACCAGAGGACGTAATGGAGGAATGCTTTACAATATAAAGAGTGATAATTTAAAACTTGGCGATGTTATTGCAGTTCTTGAAAATAAAGACGAACTATTGGATTGTGATAATTGTGTTTTAGGATTTGATTGCCATTTACGTGGGATTTTAAAAAAAGCAATGAATGTATTTTATGATTCTCTTAATCAATATACATTAAAAGAATTAAATAATGATAGAACTAAAGAGTTTATTATTAAAATGATTAATATTAAAAATTAGTGTACTTGATTATATAAAAAATAGTAAAGGTTAATTATTAGTTAAAGTTTTACTGTGTTCAAGAATAATTATTTATCTTATTCTATAAGTGATAAAAATAAATCTAAGTTGAATAACTAAACCAAACATACAATTATGCATAAAATAAATTAAAGAATTCACGCAATTTGGTAGTTATTACTGAGTTTATTTTCAAATTAAGTTTACTGAATTCTTATCTCAAATAAATAACATACTAACTATTATCACTAATCTAAAAATAGAAAGCTTAAACTTTTTAAAACAGCACAGCTAAAATTATTATTTAAGAGATAAATATATCCTTAACCAATCTCATTTTCAAGCAAATGCTTGTATCCAGATAGTTTAAATCAATTAAAATTCATTATACCAATCATTAATTTAAAGAGAAGCCAGATTGTCATGCTGCTAATTAATTCACCAACGTCCCATTTTCAATTGAACCAACGCACCATTTACGTTAAACGAGATGATTTATTAGATCCAAGTTTCAGTGGGAATAAAGCACGCAAATTAGCTTATTTCTTAGCCAATCCACATCCTAAAATCAATACTTTAATTAGCTATGGCGGCAATCAATCTAATTTAATGTATTCACTTTCTTGCTTAACTAAACTAAATAATTGGCAATTCATTTATTATACTCGACAAATTTCAGATCAAGCTAAATTCAATTCAAATGGAAATTTAGCAGCAAGCCTTGCTAATGGCATGCAAATTATTTCAGTTAACAGAAGTTTAGACCAATTAAGTATGCAATTAACCGCTAATTTATCTGAGAATCAATTGCTCATTCACCAAGGCGGAGCTCAAAGCGAAGCAGAATTTGGCATAAATCAACTAGCAAACGAGATTCGTACTTGGGCAAGACAACAAAAATTACCAGCGTTAGCAATTTTTTTACCATCAGGAACTGGAACTAGCGCTTTATATTTACAAAAATGCTTACCAGAATTCAAAGTTTATACAACTAATTGTGTCGGAACTCCAGAATATTTGATGGAACAATTTAAAAATTTAGATCAAAACTCAACAATTTACCCAATTATTTTACCTAACCTAAATTATCGTTTTGCAGATCCAGAGCTAGAACTATTTAACTTACATCAGCAAATAGAACAAATTAGCAAAATTGAATTTGATCTAATTTATGATCCAGTTGGTTGGAAAATACTTTTGCAATACATAGAGGAAATTAAATCACCATTATTATATATTCATTGTGGAGGATTAATTGGTAACCCAAGCATGTTAAAACGCTATCAATATAATTTCCCAAAAGCATTTTCAACATAAAAAACCTCAATATAAATAACATTGAGGTTCAATTTAAATAAAGCTCAGTTATACCAATTTAAAAGCACCAAATAATTTCATATTTTTCTTAATTAATTCTTGTTGGCGTTTACGTAAGTTATCTAAAAATTTCTCATTAACTTCTTTAATCTTAGCTAAATTACTCACATCACTTACTTGTTGTAAGTAATCATTAAAATCTTGATTAACTCCCATAAAATTTTCAATAAATGAATTAGAAAGTTCAAGACTCGAGCTATTTATTTTATCTAGAATTATCTTAATCGAATCAATGCTATCCTGCGCTGATGTATTAGATGTTCCATCTCTATCATTTTTTATATTATTTTTTAATGGCTGTTCACTATTAGCTGAAATTTTGATATCTTCTACAACTGGTTTAATTTCATTGGTAATATTTTTTTTAGTCGTAGCTTTTCGTGGTGAAGTTTTTCTTGGTGTAGTTGATTTAGCTATTGGTTTTTCAACAGCAGCCTTAGGTGCCACAACTGCATTATCATTAGTAGATGGTGTTTGTTTATCTTCAACACTTTGTTTTTCTGCAGAAATAGATTTACGTAAAGAAGATGTAAGTTTTGAGGTCATTTTTATATTCTCCAATTTATAAATTTACGATTAATTTTATTTTAAATTACGCAACCAAATCTAAGACTTCAGCTACTAAAGCATTAATTTCAGATTTCGCTTTCGGGTTATCTAAATCTAATACAGTTCCTCCAAATGCAGCAGCCTGACGATAAGAAGTACGTTGATAAATATCCGTGTTAGTTTTTGGAAACTCAAATTCATTAATTAAACTTAAAGCTTCTTTTGATATACTTGCATTACTTTGACACATATTAGCAACTAAACGCGCAGTCAACTTCTCATTAATTTCACTAACATTACTAATTAATTTCTGAATTCCAATTGCAGCCCATAAATCAGTCGGACTAGGTACAACTGGCACTAGAGCCAAATCAGCAACTAATAAAGCAGATGCAGTAAAACTATTATCAATGGCAGGTGGACAATCAACAATTATATATTCATAATCAGCAAGATATTTTTTAATTTCACGATTAACTTTATCCGTTACATTGGCCAAACTCATCACCGCAGTTGGAAAAGGCTTATCGTCACTACTACTTGCTGCCCAACGACTAGCACTACCTTGTGGATCACCATCAATTAATAATACTTTAAATTTGCTACCAATTACCCCTGCTAGATTCATCGATAAGGTTGTTTTACCACAACCACCCTTTTGATTTGTTACTAATATTACTTTTGCCGTCATTTTATCACTCAATATATTTTAGTTATTATAAATTTTTGCTAGTTTATGCTATGTATCTTATCATATTTGAGCAAATTTATTATTGTATATGATCTAAATAATCAAACAATTAATAGTCTACAAAGTTTATATGTTTCACATGAAACATTATAAACTTTGTTTAACAATATCAAAAATACGCTGTGAAGCACCTTGATATTTATTAATAAAGTTATTACAATTTAATTTAAGCAACTTATAGCTTTCATGATTAGAAACTAAATTATGAATAGTACTACTTAATTTATTGATATCTTCGATTTGTTTTGCGCACCCATCAACCAAACAATTCTGAGATATTTCAGTAAAATTATACATTGAACTACCAAAAATTACTGGAACTTGCATAAAAATAGCTTCTAAAGGATTTTGTCCGCCAAAATCTTTAAAGCTGCCGCCTATTACAGCTAAATAACTAATTGCATAATAAGCTAACATTTCTCCCATGCTGTCACCAATAACAACTTGAGTGTCATTTTTAATTAAACTATTTTCAGAACGTTTTTGATAATTTAACTTACGTTCAATTAATAAATCTTCAAGCATGGCAAATCTCTCAGGATGACGTGGCACAATTAAATAAAGCACATCTTCTGAAAAATCAAGGTTATTTAGAATTAATTCTTCTTCACCATCACGGGTTGAAGCAAATGTAATAATTTTTCGCCCTGCAAACATAGTTTTAAACTGTATAATCAATTGATTTATATTACTATTTATTGATAAATCAAATTTAGTATTACCAACTAACTCCAATTTTCCAGTATAATTTAATTTAGCAAAATTATTTAAAGTATTACTATCTTGGCACAAAATACCAGTCAATTTATTTAAAATCGATACCAGCACCATTTTAAAGCGATTGTAGCCATTGTAAGACCTATTTGACAGTCTAGCATTAACCAAATATAATGGAATTGCATTACAGGCTGCAAAATGAATTAAATTTGGCCAAATTTCAGTTTCTAAAATAATGCCTAATTTAGGTTTGAAAGTTTTATAGAATCTTTGCACACTAAAGCTTAAATCATATGGTACATAATGAATATGAGCATATGGATATAAATTTTTAGCTGTTTCACGTCCCGTTGGTGTCATAGTTGTAATTAATATTTGATACTCAGGTAGATTATTATGAAATAATTCAACTAATTTAGACATTGCACGCGTTTCACCAACTGATACTGAATGTAACCAAATAATTGGTTTAGTAATTGGATTAACTAAATTCCAACCAAAACGCTCATGCCAATTCTCTAGATATTGCGGATTTTTTTTACCCCGTTTTTTTAGGTATAATGGAATAAATGGTGCTAATAAATATAAAATTCCTGAATAAATTACTCGCATTCACCAGCTTCTTTTTTAACTGGATCTGGTTTTTTTTTATCCATAGGATTTATAATCGATGCAGAATTACTCATAAAATCCATAAACTTATTCATTAAGTTTAAAGGATTTACATCTTGCAGAGCTTTAGCTGAATTAGCCATAGTTTTCATACCTTCCATTTGAAGAGTATATTGCTCCAAATAAGTAATTAAATTTTTAGCAAAATTTATTTGTTTATCGCATTCTTCAATACATTTATCTGGTGAAGTAAACATTTCATTATTTAACATTATCTAACTCCAATAAATTATTTGTTTTTATATAATCAATCAAAATATTTGGATCAACTTGAGATTTATAGCCACCAAAGTTATGTGCAATTTTACTTTCCACCATTCCAACATAACTAGGATCACTATGTAAATAAATTGCTAACGTTGGTTTATTCAATAAATTAGCTAAATGTGTAAATCCAGTATCAACACCAACCACTAATTTAGCATTTTGAACTAAATCAACTAATTGTAAAAAATTAAGTTGATCAATAATTATAACTCTATCATTCATCATTTGCTCGGCAAATTTTTGTGCAAATTCTAATTCAGATTGATTACTATAAGTTAAAAGAATTTTTAATTGAGTATTTTGAATAATCCATTCCGAAAATTCGCACCATGCTGCAAGTGACCATTTCTTATTTTCTTTCGATGTACCATGCAAATAAAGCAAATATCCTTCTGGATAACTTATATTACAATCAATATTTTTTACCTTAAAATTAATTGAACCTAAATTAGATTCTATTTTGAGGATTTTAGCAATTAATCCGCGCAATCTAATTACTGCAACATCTTTTTGACTAATGCTATAAGTGTAATCATAAAACCAGCTTGCTAAAGATTCACGTGCCGACTTACGATCTAATCCATATATTTTACCATTAAATAATAATTTGGCTAAAAATGCAGATTTAATTAATCCTTGTGTATCAATTATATAGTCATATTTATCTGAATAAAGCGTTTGTTTAAATTTAAATAAATTATACAGCCAACTTAATTTATTTTTTTTCCATCTACGTAATGGAATAGTAATTACATTATCTATCAATGGCGATAATTCAGCAATTCCTTTAAAACTTTCATCAACTAGCCAATCAATTTTAGCATCAGGATATTTTTGTTTGATATCAGGTAATAACGTAAACGTATGAAAAATATCACCAATTGATGATAAACGAATAATTAAAATTTTCAAAATGATAACCCAAAAATGTATTAACACTAAATTGTGGATAATATGAATAATTATGTTAATATTTTACTAGTTATTAACAAATAAAAACTAATTCTATTTTTTATTAACAATTAAAGTAATCAATAAAAGTTAATTAATAATATTATTTGAATACGTATAATACTCTGTTATATTTTTATAAATTATAGTTATCCACAAAAAAATAATTACTTATAATAATTATAAAGAATATATATTATATATAATAAATAATAATAAAATTTTAATATTCTGTTAACAAAATAAATTTATAACATAAAATATTAACTTATAAATTATATTAATTAGCTGTTAATAAAAAATAGATATCCACAGATAACCATTTATAATATTTTTAATCCACATTTTATTAATAAACTAATTTAAGTATTACTACCAACATTTGATTATACTTAATATATTGATATATATAACTAAAATACACTTACTAAATAATAATTCATCAAATAATAGTAATAATAAAGTATATATACTATTTTATTAAATAATAAATGATAAAATAATTGCTTATTGATTAAAGGATTTAAAAATGGCTAAAGAAAATAAATATACTATAGAAAAAATTACTTATGTAAAACAATGGACTGATCATTTATTTAGTTTTAAAATTACTCGAGATGCTGGATTTAAATTTATTCCAGGACAATTTGCACGATTAGGTGTTAAAAAAGAAGATGATGAATTTGTTTGGCGACCATATTCAATTGTATCTGCTGATTATGATGAAGAATTAGAGTTTTATTCTATTGTTGTTCCAGATGGTGAATTTACACAAAGAATAAAAGACATTAAAATTGGTGATGAGATTTATATTGATAAAACAAATTATGGATTATTAACTACAGATCGTTTTGAAAATGGAAAAGATCTTTGGTTTTTATCAACTGGAACTGGTTTAGCTCCATTTATTTCAATTTTATATGATTTTTCCATTTGGGAACAATATGATAAAGTTATTTTAGTTCATTGTGCTCGTGAAGCTGAAGAATTAACCTATCAAGAAACAATTAATAATTTCTTTAATCACGAATATTATGGTGATTTAGTTAAAGATAAATTGCAATATATAAAAATTTTAACACGTGACGATAATGGTGGAGATTTATATGGAAGAATTACAGCATTGATCGAAAATGGTGAATTAGAAAAATTTGCAAAAGTTCCATTAACAATTGAAAATAGTAGAATTATGATTTGTGGTAACCCACAAATGGTTGATGATACCAGAAAATTATTAGCAACTAAAGGATTAACAGTTTCTAAAAGATCCAAGCCAGGTAATATGGCAGTTGAAAACTATTGGTAAATAAGAACCTCTATTTTAAAAATAGAGGTTTTTGTTTCATATGAAACATTATTAATAAATGCATTAAAAGGTATAAAACAATAATGGAAGTATATTTAACTATTTTAAATGTTTTAATAGAAGTTTATTCTGGTCGAAATTTAAATGATGTATTAATTCAATATATGAACCAAGAGAACTTCCCAAAAATTAAAAATATAACTTATGGTATATTAAGAAATTATTTTAATATAAATTATTCAATTAATAAATTAGTAAAGCATATTAATTTACAATTAAGAATTATTTTACAAATTGGTATCTTTGAATTAAAATTTAGTAAGAAACCAAATTATGCTGTTATAAATGATTTAGTTAATTTTAGTTTTGATTTAATAGAAAATGAAAAAATTAAAAATTTTATAAATGGTGTATTACGTGAATACTTACGTCAAGTAGAACAATTAGAATCTGAAATTGAAAAAGATTATTCCTTAAAATATAATATTCCTAATTGGATAATAACGAAATTAAAAAAACAAGATAAAGTAAATTATTTAAATTATCTAAATGGATTTAATTATCATCCAGCTTTCGGATTACGTATAAATTTACGTAAAATTAATCAAAAAGATTATTTATTAAAATTAGATGAGGTTAATTTAAAATACAAATTATTAAAAAATAAAATATGTTTATTTAAGCCAACAAAAGTTACCGAACTACCATTATTCAATGAAGGATTTGTTAGTATTCAAGATATAGCTGCTCAGTCAAGTATTGATATTTTAACTAAACATAAAATTAAAGTTAAATATGTTTTAGATGCATGTTCTGCTCCAGGTGGAAAAACTTGTCAAATTTTAGAAAATATAGATTGTAAAGTTATAGCTCTAGATATTGATGAAACAAGATTAAATAAAGTTAATGATAATTTAAACCGATTAAATTTAAAAGCTGAAACTAAATTAGGTGATGCAAGTAATAAACTTTGGTGGAATAAAAAATTATTTGATTTAATAATAGCTGATGTACCTTGTTCAGCAAGTGGAACAATTAAGCGTAACCCAGATATTAAAATTAATCGTTTAGAAAAAGATATAATAAATTTTGTTGAAACTCAACGTAAAATTATTTTAAATTTATGGGATACTTTGGCTAGTGATGGTTTTTTATTGTATATTACTTGTTCTATTTTTAAAGAGGAAAACCAAGATAATATTGAATGGCTTAAAAACAATTTAGAACAATTTAAATTAATTGAGCAGTTACAAATTATTCCAACTGAGTATAATGATAGTTTATTTTATGCTTTAATTCAAAAAGGTGATTAAAAAATATGAAAAAAGTTAATATAGGATTTTTTATTGTAATCTTAACTTTAATTATATTTAGTTATTTTTATGTAACTATTTATTCAAAATATGATGTTATGCTCTATTTAAATGATTATAAGCAAATTATTCAATTAAATCATATTATTGAAATTTTATTATTAATAACGATTAGTTTCTTTATTTATAAAGTTTTTTTTCGCAGTACATATGTATTTGGTTCAGTACTTACTAAAAAATTATTTTTATTGTTATCTTCGGTAATTGTTATTCCATCATTAATCAATATCAAAATTGCCAATTATTTTATTGATAATACAGTTAACCGCTTATTTAACCCACAGATCGAGGAGTTATTTGATAATAGCTTTAGCATTGCAGAAGAAAGTATTAAATATTTTTCTAAAGAATTACGTAAAAAATCTGTAATTGCAGCTGAGTATTTAAAATTAATTGATAAAAGTGATGATAAAGCTGATCTTGCTAAAATTAGAAATATTTTAGATGTTAATGCTTTAAGTATTTATGGAATTAAAGGAAATTTAATTTTACAAGATAAAAAAAATGATCAAAAGTATTTTCCAAATATTTTACAAAATTACATAATTGTTAAAATTAAAAATTCTGGGTATTATTATGAAATAAATAAAGATGCAAATGGTAATTATTTATTTTATTATTATCAATTTTATGACAAAGATAAAATTATTGCACTTACACAATTTGCTCCAGATTTTATTCGCATAGACAATAGTAAAATTATTCAAAATAAAGATTTATATTTAGGGTTATTGAGTAACAAAGATAATTTAAAAGATGTTTATACTAGCACTTTAATTATTAGTGTTTTACTCTCAATTTCAATAGCAGTATTACTTTCAATGTTTTTATCTAAATTTTTAATTAAACGAATTTCTAATTTGATTGAAAACATTGAATCGATTAAAAATGGCTCTTATAAAAATAATAATGCATTTCAAGGTAATGATGAATTATCTCAATTAATAACTTCATTTAATGAAATGAGTCATAATTTAGATAAAGTTCGTAAGCTTGAAAAATACCAAAAAGAGCAAATTACAGCGTATAAAAATTATTTAGAAAATTTAATCAAAAATATTAGTTTAAGTGTCGTTGTATATGATGATAAATTTTCAATTAAAAATATGAATACGATAACTCAACAAATATTAGAAATTAATATTGAAGAAGTTTTTGATGTACCAATTAATAAATGGAGTAAAATATATCCACATTTAGAAGATTTTTGTAGTTTAATTGAATTAAATTTTAATCAAGTTTATACCAATTCAAATTGGGAAGAAAATATAATTGTTCGTTCAAATCATAATATTAAAAATTTATTTATCAAAAATGTTAAATTTGAAACTAATAATGATGTGCAATATATTACGATAATTAGTGATGTAACTAATTTAATTAAAGCTAAACAAAATCAAGCTTGGGCAGATATTGCAAAACGTTTAGCGCATGAAATTAAAAATCCACTAACACCAATAGTTCTTTCGGCTGAGAGAATAGAAATGAAACTTACACCAAAAATAGGTGCTGATGATCAGGTATTCTTAAAGCGTTTGATTAATCAAATAATTATTCAGGTTGAAGATTTAAAAACATTAGTTAATAAATTTAGAGATTTTGCAAATATAAATAAACCAAATTTATCTAAAATAGAAATAGTTTATTTCTTTAGCCAATTCTTGACTTTATATGAAAATGCTAATTATGAATATCTTAAAATTGAAATTAATTTACCAAATAATGAAGCATTTATTATGGGAGATTCAAGTTTATTACGGCAAGTATTCCATAATCTAATTAAAAATTCAATAGAAAGTATTGAAAATAATGAATCAAAACAATTGAATATTGTAATTAGTCAAGAAGACCAATTAGTAAAAATTTTGATTAAAGATAATGGAACTGGATTTGAACAAATAATAATGGAAAACTTATTTGAGCCATATCGAACGACTAAAGGAGTTAAAGGAAGTGGTCTAGGAATGGCAATTGTTAAAAAAATTATAGATGAGCATAATGGTAAAATTGAAGTATTTAATGACAATGGAGCCAATGTAGTAGTAAAATTACCACTTGTAAATGAACATAGTGTTTTATAGGCTAACAAAAATGGATAAAATGATTTTAATTGTTGATGATGAATTAGGTATTCGCGAATTATTACGTGAATGTTTAGAAGATGAAGGCTATATTGTTAAATTAGCTGAAAATGCATTAGAAGCAGATAAAATAGTTAAAGAACAACGCTTTGATTTGATTTTAATGGACGTTTGGTTACCAGATATGGATGGAGTTTCGTTGTTTAAACGTTTCTTATCAAATGGAATTACTACTCCTGTAATTATGATGTCAGGCCATGCTTCAATTACTAGTGCATTAGAAGCAATTCGAATTGGTGCACGTGATTTTCTAGAAAAACCATTATCTCTAAGTAAATTATTACCTCTAGTTGATAAACATATTCTTAAAGAGCATGCAAATAGTGATGGAATTTTGGAAGATATTTCAGAAATTATTACACTTGATTTAAATAATCAACTTAAAGGAATTAAAGAAACTTTAGAACGTAGATATTTTTTATATCATATGAATAAGCAAAAAGGTAATATAACTAAGATAGCCGAAGTTTCAGGTGTTGATCGTGCACACTTATATCGTAAATTTAAAAGCTTAGCTATAAAAATAAAATAAGCTATTCAATTAAGAATTAAGAATGAAAATATTTAATACATTAACTAAGCAAAAAGATAATTTTGTTCCAATTAGACCAAATGAAATTAAAATGTATGTTTGTGGTCAAACGGTATATGATTATTGTCATTTAGGTCATGCACGCAAAGCAGTTGTTTTTGATATGATTCGTCGCTGGTTTTTAGCAAGTAATTATAAAGTAATGTTTGTTGAAAATATAACTGATATTGACGATAAAATTATCACTCGTGCGAATGAAAATAGTGAAACAATTTATCAATTGACGGAACGCTTCATCGATTATATGCATGAAGACTTTGATCGCTTAGGCGTCATTAGACCTGATGTGCAACCAAAGGCCACTGAATATATTCCACAAATGGTTAATTTAATTCAAGGATTAATAGCTAAAGAGTTTGCCTATACAGCTGAAAATGGTGATGTTTATTACCGGGTACGTAAATTTGATGGATATGGTAAATTGTCTGGAAAATCTTTGAATGATTTACGTGCAGGTGAGAGAGTTGACATAGATAGTAATAAAGAAGATCCTTTAGATTTTGTGCTTTGGAAGTCATCAAAAGATTCTGAGCCTTATTGGGACTCGCCTTTTGGTAAAGGTCGTCCTGGTTGGCATATTGAATGTTCGGCAATGTCTGAAGATATTTTGGGTAAAAATTTTGATATTCATGGTGGTGGACAAGATTTGCAGTTTCCGCATCATGAAAATGAAATAGCTCAAAGTGAAGCACACAATAATTGTCAATTTGCTAATTATTGGATGCATAATGGGTTTTTGAACATTAATGATGAAAAAATGTCTAAGTCATTGGGAAATTTTTTTACTTTACGTGACGTATTAAATGAATATAATCCTGAAGTAATTCGTTTTTTTATGCTTAGAAGTCATTATCGTAGTCCATTAAATTTTAGTCATGATAATTTAGTTGATACTAAAAATAGTTTAGTTAAAATTTATCAGTCATTACGTAGTTATAATTTTGTTAATAATTCAGATAGTCAATTAATTGATTGGTCAAATGAGTTTGCTAAAAAATTTAAAGATGCCATGGATGATGATTTTAATACATCATTAGCAATAAGTATCTTATTTGAAATAGTTAATGAAATAAATCGAGATTCTAATACTGAACTAGCCAGATTATTGCTTAATTTGGCTAATTTAATTGGTTTATTAACCAGTGATCCGCAAGAATTTTTGCAAGCAGGTACTTCATTAGCCCATGATGAAATAGAGAAGCTAATTTTTCAGCGTAATCAAGCACGTGAAAATAAAGATTTCAAATTATCGGATTTAATACGTGATGAATTATTATCCAACGGAATTCATTTGGAAGATAATAAAAATGGGACTATTTGGCGTAAAAATTAGACGTTAATATATCAATATAATGAATAGATTCTAAAGTGAATGTGATATAATTGTGCCTTGTGCTAAAAATAGTAGTTTAAAAACAGCGATTATTAAAGTAATTAAATTTCAATTAATTCAAGGTGTTATAGCAATTGTTTTAATGTTTTGCTTTAAAAGTAATTTAGTTTCTTTATATTCAGGATTGTTTGGATTACTCATTGCGCTGTTTCCAACTTTAGTTTATGCTAATGTTGTAATTAGCGATAAAATTGATGATGCAAACACAATGTTTCGCAAACATAAAAAAGCTATGCTATTTAAGTTTATAACTAATGCGATAGGTTTTTTAGCTGTGTTTTTAATTTTTAAAAATATAGATAATTTTGCTTTATTTTGTGTTTATATTGTCACTATTAGTGGGTGTTGGACTAGTTTAATTAGTTCAATGAAAACAAAATAAAATTGGGGGAAATATGGCCTCACCTACTGAATATATTGATCACCATTTAACCTTTAATACGGTAACCTTATCAGGAAACCCTGGAGGTTTTTGGTCGGTTAATATTGATACCTTGGTAACCTCTTGGGTACTGGGTTTGTTCTTTTTGTTTGCATTTGCTTTAGTGGCACGCCGTGCTAAAGTTGCTAACCCTGGAAAGTTTCAATTATTTATTGAATTAGTTTTTGAGATGGTTAAAGGACAAGTTAGCGATGCATACCATGAAAAGAGTAAATTAATTGCACCTTTGGCATTAACTATATTTTGTTGGGTATTCTTATTCAACTTTATGGATATTTTGCCTGTTGATATAATTAATTTCTTTACTACAGCTACTGGTCATCCAGAAGTTCATTGGCGCTTAGTTCCTTCTGCAGATATCAATATGACATTTGCATTATCTGCGTCAGTGTTTTTATTGATTATTGGTTATAGCATCAAAGCTAAAGGCGTTGTTGGATGGTCAAAAGAGCTGTTAACTAAACCTTTTGGCAAGTGGTTGTTACCATTTAATTTACTTTTCCAGTTAATTGAACTTTTCTCTAAACCAGTTTCATTAGCTTTGCGGTTATTTGGTAATATGTATGCTGGTGAAATGATCTTTATATTGATTGCACTTCTTCCTTGTTATTTCCAATGGATTTTGGGAACACCATGGGCGATTTTTCATATTTTGATTATTACATTACAAGCATTTTTATTTATGATGTTAACTGTGGTTTATTTAAGCTTAGCGGTTGAACATCACTAACGGTTACGGTTTTTTTATTTTTTATCTTTTTAGGAGCCTTTAATGGAAGCTATTATTTCTAATATTTCTGGTTTAACTGCTGTTGCGGCTGCGTTATTAATCGGTCTTGGTGCTTGTGGTACTGCAATCGGTTTTGGTATTTTAGGTGGTAAATTCCTTGAATCATCTGCACGTCAACCAGAATTAGCAACTAGTTTAATGATCAAAATGTTCATTGTAGCTGGTCTATTAGATGCGATTGCGATGATTGGTGTTGGTGTTGCGTTCTGGTTGATGACTAGTAACCCTATTCTAGCAACAGCGTTAGAATTATTGAAAACAGCTCACTAATCATAATTAATATTTAAGGAGATTCCTCGTGAATATTAATGCGACAATCCTTGGAGAAATGATAACTTTTATATTATTAGTTATCTTTACAATGAAATTTGTTTGGCCGCCAATCAATGACATGTTAGATAAGCGTGCTAGCCAAATTGCTGATGGATTATCTGCTGCAGAAAAAGGTAAACAACATTTGTTGGATGCCGAAGCTAATATTGCTGCCGAATTGAAGAAAATTCAAGCTCGTGCTGGCGAAATTATTGCTAATGCAGAAAAAAGATCAAACCAAATCATTGAGGATTCAAAAGAACGAGCTCGTCATGAAAGTGACAAAATTATTACTGATGCTAAAGCTCAAATTGAACAAGATTTTATCCGTATGAAAGAAGAGTTGCGCTTACAAGTTTCTGGACTTGTTGTACGTGGGGCTGAACAAATTCTACGTGCAGAAATTAATCAATCGCAGCATGAGAAAATTTTAGCTCAACTTAAAGCGGAGTTATAAGAATCATGGCTGAATTGAGTGTTATTGCTCATCCTTATGCACAGGCTTTATTTAATATAGCTAAGAAACAGAAAAGTGAAAATTTTTGGTTGGAAACTTTATCTGAACTTCAGCAAATAATTATAAATCAAGATTTTGCAGTTATTTTAAATAATCCAAAAGTTGATGATTTAGAGATTATGAGTATAATTAAAACTGTATTAAAAAGTAATGCTTCGCAAGAAGTTATGAATTTTGTACAAGTTTTAGTTGAAAATAATCGTATATTAGTATTAGATGAAATTTATCAAATTTTCCGCGAATTGGTTTTAGAAGACCAACAGCGTGGTGATGCAATAATTGAATCAGCCTATGCGATGAGTCAATCAGAAAAACAAGATTTTGAACAGCTATTATCTAAAAAGTTTGGTAAATTAATTACTGCTAGCGTAGTGGTTAATCCAGATTTATTAGCTGGAGTTAAAATTACTATCAATGACAAAGTTATTGATGGATCCGTTAAGGGTCGGCTAAATGATTTAGCCACTCAACTTACTAAATAAAAAGAGGAGCGATTCATGCAATTAAATCCTTCTGAAATTAGTGATATAATTAAATCGAAAATCGACGGCACGCAAAATAGCAGTGATTATCGCAGCAAAGGAACTGTTGTTTCTGTAACTGACGGTATTGTTCGTATTTACGGTTTATCAGAAGTTATGCAAGGGGAAATGTTATTATTCCCTGGAAATGTTTATGGTATGGCAATGAACTTGGAGCGCGATTCAGTTGGCGCAATTGTTCTTGGTGATTATGAGCATATTATTGAGGGCGACGAAGTATCATGTACTGGTCGTATTCTTGAAGTTCCTGTTGGTCCTGAGCTAGTTGGACGTGTTGTTGATGCTTTAGGTCGTCCAATTGACGGCAAAGGTCCAATTAATGCGAAATTAACAGCTCCTGTTGAAAAAGTTGCACCTGGGGTGATTGAACGTCAATCAGTTAGCCAACCATTACAAACTGGTTTAAAAGCTATTGATGCAATGGTGCCAATTGGTCGTGGTCAACGTGAATTAATCATTGGAGATCGCCAAACTGGTAAAACAGCTGTTGCACTTGATGCTATCATTAACCAAAAAGGTAATGGCATTATTTGTGTATACGTTGCTATTGGTCAAAAAGCTTCATCTATTGCCAACGTAGTTAGCAAACTTGAAGAACACGGCGCATTGGGTCATACGATTGTGGTCGCTGCAAGTGCATCAGAATCTGCGGCATTGCAATATTTAGCTCCATACGTTGGTTGTTCAATGGGTGAATATTTCCGTGATATTGGTGAAGATGCATTAATTGTTTATGATGATTTATCAAAACAAGCTGTTGCATACCGTCAAATTTCATTATTATTACGCCGTCCCCCAGGACGTGAAGCGTACCCTGGTGATGTATTTTACTTGCATTCACGCTTATTAGAGCGCGCATCTCGAGTTAATGCACACTATGTAGAAAAAATTACAAATGGTACAGTAAAAGGTAAAACTGGTTCATTGACTGCTCTACCGATTATTGAAACTCAAGCTGGGGATGTATCTGCATTCGTTCCAACTAACGTAATTTCTATTACTGATGGTCAAATTTTCTTAGAAACTGATTTGTTTAACTCTGGGATTCGCCCAGCTATGAATCCTGGTATTTCGGTATCTCGGGTTGGTGGTGCAGCGCAGACTAAAGTAATTAAAAAACAAGGTGGTAGTATTCGTTTGGCATTAGCCCAGTATCGTGAGCTTGCAGCGTTTGCACAGTTTGCTTCTGATTTGGATGATGCAACACGTAAACAACTGCGTCATGGTCAAGTTGTAACTGAGTTGATGAAACAAAAACAATATTCACCATTGAAAGTTTCTGAAATGGCGTTGACATTGTTTGCAATTAATCATGGTATATATGATGATGTTTCTGTTGATAAAGCTTTGGCTTTTGAATCAGGGTTTTTGTCATATGCTAAAGCAAATTGTGCAGAAATGCTAACTCGTGTTGAATCTTCAGGTGATTTATCAAAAGATGATGAGCAAGTTTTAGTTAAAGCGCTTAATGAGTTTAAAACTACTTTTGCGGTTTAATGATTAGCTGCTTTTTCACAAGGAGATAAAATGGCTGCTGGTAAAGAAATCCGAACCAAAATTAAGAGTGTCCAGAATACTCAAAAAATTACGCGTGCTATGCAAATGGTTTCGACCTCAAAAATGCGTAAAACTCAGGAACGGATGCGGCAAGCTCGACCTTATGCGGAAAAAGTACGTGAAGTAATGGCGCATCTAGCACAAATTAATCCTAGTGCTAGATCAACGTCGCCATTTTTACGTGATCCTAAAGAGATCAAGCGAGTTGGTATCATACTTATAACAGCTGATAAAGGTTTATGTGGTGGTTTAAATACTAACGCAGTAAAACTTTTTAATGAGAAATTACGTGATTATACTAGTCGCGGCATTGAAGTTGAAGTTTGTACATTAGGTCAAAAAGGTTTGGTGGCGGCAAAACGCTTAAAAACCAGTATCGTTAGTTCTGCGGTAGGACTTGGTGATATCCCTAAAATGGAAAAATTAATTGGTCCATTAACTGGAGTTTATCAAGCATTTTATGAGAAAAAATTAGATGCGGTTTATGTAGTTTATTCACAATTTGTAAACACTATGAAACAGCAACCTATTTTTGAACAAATTTTGCCGTTGAGTGATCGAGACCTAGAATTAGAAAGCAAAATGCCATGGGATTATTTATATGAACCATCTGCTGAAGAAGTATTGGATCAATTAGTTCGTCGCTACGTTGAATCTGTGATTTATCAATGTGTCGCAGACAATATGGCAGCTGAGCAAGCTGCACGAATGATTGCAATGCGGGCTGCAACAGATAATGCTGGTGAAGCAATTCATAAGCTAAGTTTAGCATACAATAAATCTCGTCAAGCTGCAATTACAAAAGAATTATCAGAAATTTGTTCTGGTGCTGCAGCAGTTTAGTAACTTTTTGTAGGAATACAAAATATGGTACAAGGAAAAATCGTCCAAATTATTGGTGCCGTTGTCGATGTGGAGTTTTCACGTAATGACGTTCCAAGAATTTATGATGCATTAAAATTAGCTACTGGTGGTAGTTTGGTATTAGAAGTACAACAACAGTTAGGTGACGGTGTTGTGCGTACAATTGCAATGGGTAGTTCAGATGGTTTACAACGTGGTCTAGAAGTTGTAAATACTGGTGCACCTATTTCTGTTCCTGTTGGTACGGCTACACTTGGTCGTATTATGGATGTCTTAGGTAATCCAATTGATGAAGCTGGTCCTGTTCCAACTGAAGCACGTCGTGCAATTCATCAACCAGCACCTAAATTTGATGAAATTTCTCAAACTACAGAATTATTAGAAACTGGAATCAAAGTTATTGATCTATTATGCCCATTTGCAAAAGGTGGTAAAGTAGGTTTATTCGGTGGTGCTGGGGTTGGTAAAACTGTAAATATGATGGAATTAATTCGTAATATTGCAATTGAACATAGTGGTTATTCAGTATTTACTGGAGTTGGTGAACGTACTCGTGAAGGTAATGACTTTTACCACGAGATGAAAGAATCTAACGTATTGGATAAAGTATCACTAGTTTATGGACAAATGAATGAGCCTCCAGGGAATCGTTTACGTGTTGCTTTAACTGGTTTAACTATTGCCGAAGAATTCCGTAATGAAGGTAAAGATGTACTATTATTCGTAGATAATATTTATCGTTATACTTTAGCTGGAACTGAGGTATCAGCATTACTTGGTCGTATGCCATCTGCGGTTGGATATCAGCCAACTTTAGCAGAAGAAATGGGTAAATTTCAAGAGCGTGTTGCTTCAACTAAAACAGGTTCGATTACTTCGATTCAAGCCGTATATGTACCAGCAGATGATTTGACAGATCCGTCTCCAGCAACGACTTTTGCCCATTTAGATGCAACAGTTGTGTTGAGCCGTGATATTGCTTCATTAGGTATTTATCCAGCGGTAGATCCACTTGATTCGTCGTCGCGTCAATTAGATCCATTGGTGGTTGGTGAAGAGCATTATAATGTTGCGCGTGGCGTGCAGATGACTTTGCAAAAATATAAAGAATTACGCGATATTATTGCAATTTTGGGTATGGATGAGTTATCTGATGAAGATAAATTAATTGTTACTCGTGCACGTAAAATTCAACGTTTCTTGTCTCAACCATTCTTCGTAGCTGAGGTATTTACTGGTTCTTCTGGTAAATATGTTCCTTTAAAAGACACAATTAGTGCATTTAAAGCTATTTTAGATGGTCAATACGATCATTTACCAGAGCAAGCATTTTACATGGTTGGTTCAATTGAAGAAGCAGTAGAACAAGCTAAAAAATTGAAATAATGGGGGCAATATGACTACGATGCAAGTCGATTTGGTTAGTTCGGAAGAACAGATTTTTTCTGGTGAGGCAGAGTTTTTAGTAGCTCCTGGCTCTGAAGGGGAAATTGGTATTCATCCACGCCATATTCCATTACTTATTAAGCTTAATCCTGGTTTGGTTCGTGTCAAATTACCACAAAAAGAAATGCATTTAGTTTATGTAATTTCTGGTGGTTTTTTGGAAGTTCAAGGCAATAAGGCAACTGTGTTGGCTGATGTAGTAGAACGCACCGATAATTTGGATCAGGCAAAATTGCTTGAGGAAAAACGTATTGCAGAAGAGCAGTTTAAACGCTCAGCTGCTAATATGGAGCAAGGTGATGCTAAAGCATACGCTGCGCTTGAGATGATTATTGCTCAGTTAAAAGCGGTTGATTATTTACATAAACATTCGCGACGTGGGTAAAATTTATTGTGACTATAGGTGAATTAATTTTGCGAAATTTTAATTGCCTATGCTACAATATCTGGTAAGGTATTATTTACAATACATAAAAATTTAAATTTGAAAGGTATAAATATGAAAAAATTATTAGTTGCTTTAGTTGCTGGTTTAGCTTTGGCTGCATGTTCACACGATGCTGGTTCTTCTTCAGCAAATGCTTCTGCTGCAGAAGCATCTGCTCCTGCTGCTGTTGAGGCTTCTGCTCCTGCTGTTGAAGCATCTGCTCCTGCTGCATCTGCTCCTGCTGTTGAAGCATCTGCTCCAGAAGCATCTGCTGCTAAGTAATATTAAATTACTTCATTCAAATAGCCAAGCACTTAGCTTGGCTATTTTCAATAGTTAAAGTTAAATGAAACATCTTACAAAAATATTTCAAATATTAAAAAAAATCTTTTCTGGATATGAAACACCACCTTGTGTTGGTGTTGATATAGGTTCTACGTCAGTAAAAATGGTAGAGCTTTGCCATAATTCATTGAAAATTGCTAATTATAGTATTAATGCAATAGCAAGAAATCTTGTTGTTGATGGAGTTATTAATAACATTGAACAAGTTTCTGCAGCTGTTCTTAGCCAGTGGGATTTGCTTAATTCTGAATATAATCAGGTTGCAATTGCAATTCCTTATAATGCTGTAATAATTAAAGATATTATTACGCCTAAGTTTAAAACTAAGTATGAATTAGATAATTATGTTTTGAAGCAATTAATTCAAGAATTAGATACTGATGATATAGATTTTGATTATACAATCACTTCGGATCAATTAACTGATCAGAATTTATTGGTAATAGTCGCTAAAAAAGAAAAAATAGAAGAGTATCAGGCTGTTATGCAGCTATCTGGTATAAAGATTGCCGCAGTTGACATTGAACCATTTGCAATTCAAAATTTGTTTGATAAACTCTTAAAAAATAATCCATTAAATAAACAGATGGTTTTAATTGATATAGGTTCAACTCGCGTTAGAGCTTATGCCTTTGAACAAGAACATATTTACTTTAATGAAATTAATGTGAATTACTCTTATTGCATAGAAGATTTACTAACTGTTTATGATAAAAATCTAGTTAAAGATACAACTGATTTTAATAGTTTGTTAATTGAATTAATTGAAAGTAAGGAGATTAATCCAGTTGAGTTAGTAAATCTAATTGTTTCAGATGTCAATAAATTACTGCAATTGGTTAAATCAAATCTATTAGTTGAAAAGAAAATTTCTTTAGCAAATAATTATGAGATATATTTGATGGGTGGTAATGCTTTGATTTCAGGAGTTTTACATAAAATTAGTAGCTCTCAACATGTTAAAGTACGGTATGCTGATGAATTTGTGGTAAGTTTGAATAATAAAATTCCTCAACGTGATTTGATTCGTTTAATTCCAGCATTAGCATTGGCAACATGGGGGCAGCAAATTGCTTAGAGTTAATTTATATAATTACCGCGCACAAGAAGTTTATTATAAAAAATTAAGAATTTATGTAATGATTGTCATTGCCATATTTATGGCATTATTCTTGAATGTGATCATTTATGGTTATTTGCAAGTTAAGATAATGTATCAACAAACGCGGAATTCATTTTTAATTACCAATATTAATATTTTAGATAATTCATTAAAGCCGATTAATGATTTTAATCGTCGTCGTCAATTGTTGAATAATAAAATAAACTTGATAAAGAATGTAGATGAGCAACGTGATGATATGGTTGCTTTTTTTCAGCATTTGGATAAAATTATACCTAAACGAGTTTACTTTGTTAATGTAAATTATCAACAATCTCAAGTTGATTTTAGTGGAATTGCAGCAAGTCCATTGTATATTGCAGATTTGTTAGATAAGTTGCGTGAAAGCCAAGGTATTTTTCAAGCACCAATACTGAGATCTAATTCAACTGGTGATGGGAATACATATAATTTTATGATTAATGCGAATGTTAAGTCTTTTTTAGTTGCAGAAATTGAGTCTGATGGCAACAGCAATTAAATTAAAACTAAAGCCATTTTATTTATGGAATGTCGCGACTATTTTACCAATTATTTTGCTGGTAACGCTGTTATTTAGTTATCTTATCTATAATAACTATACTGTAGAGCAAACAGATAAATTAAATCAATTAATTCAAGAAGAGTTAACATTAAAAGAAGATTTAAAAGATAAGTATATTTTAGTAAAAAGTATTCCTTTATACCAAAATAAAATTAAGGAATTAGTGCAGCTAGAAAAAGTGGTTGATTTACAGTTTCCATCGTCTGATGCAACGCCGGATTTATTAATTCAAATTAATCAGTTGGCTGAAGATTCTAATGTTACAATTAGCAGTTTTGTACCGAGTGTCCAAGACAGTGCTGGACCTAAAGGAATGTTATTAAGTAGCGTTAAAATGAAGACTAAATCATTTAATTTAACCGCAACTGGAAATTACAATGATTTTACTAATTTTATTTTTTTATTAGCACAATTTCCGCGCGTATTAAAAGTTGATGATGTTCATTTGAATAGAATAGATGAAAACAAGATTGGCATAACATTGTTAATAACTATTTTTTATAGTGGTTGATTTAATGAAAATAAAATCATTCTTGTGTTTATTGATAATTGTACCGATTGCATTCGCGGATATTTCAGATCTTGAGAAATTAGTCAATGAATTGAGCCAGCAGCCAATTCCGCAAATTAATCCAAAGTTGCCTGAATATAAATTAGCGAATACGTCTTATCGTTCTTTAAGTAGTAATAATTTATTTAGTGCTGCCAGAATGAACGAATCTGGCGATGAGAATTATTTAAATCGATATAATTTAAATCAGTTACAGATGGTGGGATTTTTAAATTATCAAAAGACTAATTATGCGTTTATTAAAACACCATTTGAAACTTTGCGGGTAAAAGTTGGAGATAAAATTCAAAATGGGCAGGTGACTTTGATTAATGAATCATCACTTGAAATTATTGAGCGCCAAACTCAGGGGGATCGTACATATGATAAGAAAATATTCTTACAGTTAAATGAATCTAAAAGCAATAAATTACCGAAGTTGTAAATAAAATGAAGAAAATATTTTGCTTAATTATATTTTTATTGAACTTACCTATAGTTCATGCGTTGTCATTAAATAAAATTGATAGTAGTATTGAATCTAAAGAGCAAGCAATTAGCTTTTCTTTTGATAATCAAGCAGCTACGCCAAAAGTTTTTGCGGTTGGTAACGACCTAATTGTAGATTTCTTTGATATTACCAATGCAACTAATCAAAATCAATTTACTTTTCGTAGTGGTTATATTCGTGAGGTTAGCATTGCTAGCGTTGGGACACGTATTCGAATTATGCTAATTGGTGCTGCGAATTATAAATATCAGATTTTACAAAATAACAATGTCGTAAAGTTTTCTTTTTTTGATCAAATTTCTAGTTCTTTGATCACTAAAGAAAATGTTGGTATTGTTGGAATGAATCATACGACTAAGGCTAATAGTGGTGTAATTCAAATTAGTGACATACAATTTACTCGTGATGACAACGGTGGTGGCGTTATCGAAATTCCTTACTCTGGTGATAGTCAAATTAAAATTAAGGATGAGCGTTCTGGGGATAAGTTATTGCTTTCTATGAATGCAGTTGATTATCCTCAGAAATTAATTAAGCGGATTGATACGACTGATTTTGATACGCCGATAAAATATATTGATACAAGTGGCGGTAATAGTCAATTAAAGCTTAGTATTTTAAATCGTGGATCTTGGGATTATGCACTATACCAATTACAAGGTAAGTTAATTATTAATGTGCGTAATGTGGTTCAAACAAATACCAATTCGAGTAAGATACCTAGTTTAAACACGCAAGGTAAATCTGATCGAATTTCATTTAATTTTCAAAATATTGATGTGCGGGCATTGCTTCAGTTATTAGCAGATTTTAGTGGTTATAATATTTTAGTTAGTGATGGTGTTAGTGGAACTATGTCGCTTAAATTAGATAATGTTCCTTGGGATCAGGCATTGCAAATAATTTTAAACTCTAAGGGTTTGGGAATGAAGCGTGATGGTAACGTGATTCGAATTGCTCCTGCATCAGAATTATCTGCATTAAGTAAAATTCAGCAAGATAATGATCGAGCTGAGGAAGCTATTGAGCCTATTGATACCGCGACCATACGTTTAAAATACGCTCAGGCAACTACAGTGCAAGCAATGTTACAGCAACAAGGTGGTTCTGCGGCTACAACACCTACTACTACAGGCGTACCTAGTTCAATGATGCAAGCTGCGGCTGCTGGTGGAAATACTGCTACAACCGCACCTGCCCCTACTCAATCAAGTTTAACGGTAGCTGGTTCTGGAAGCTTACTTTCTCCAAGAGGGAGTATTTTGGTTGATACAAGGACAAATACTCTAATTATAAATGATACACCATCACGTTTAAGAGATATGCGTGATTTAATTGCTAAGTTGGATATTCCAGTTACTCAAGTTTTAATTGAAGCTAGGATTGTAGAAGCTAATAGTAATTTTGAGCGTGATTTAGGAACGCGATTATTGTTAGCTGGAGTTGGTGGTAATTTGACATACTCAAATACGTTAGAAAATGGTGTTACGATTAACCAAACAGGGATTAATGCGATTAGTGCGGATCCTTCAAGCTTCGTTAATTCGAATATGGGAATTCCAACTACTGGTTCAATGTCAGCAATATTTGCACCAAATAGTAACACTTTAATTGGTCTTGAAGTTGATGCTCTAGAGTTACAAAGTGAAGGTCGGACTATTTCCAGCCCTAAAGTAATGACGTCAAATTATCAGGCTGCAAATATTCAGCAAGGGGTTCAAATTCCGTATCAACAAGCGTCGAGTGCTGGAAATACCAATGTGGCGTTTATTAATGCAACTTTATCTTTGCAAGTTACACCACAAATTACTGATGACGGTTATATTTCTTTGAATGTGAATATTCAAAAAAATACACCAAGTAGTTTATCAGTTCAGGGAACTCCTGCAATTGATACAAATAGTGTTACTACGCAAATTAGGGTTAAAGATGGGTCAACTATTTTGGTTGGTGGAATCTATGTTGATGATCAGCAGCAAGTTCTACAACAAATCCCTGGTTTAGGTGATATTCCTTATCTTGGCTGGTTATTTAAGAATCAAGTCACGAAAAATAATAAAAAAGAGCTCTTAATTTTTATTACCCCTCGAATTATTGCGAATAGTTTAGAAAATGACAATTAAAAATATAGTTATAGTTGGTATTACTGGTGTTGGTAAAACTACCATAGGAAAATTCCTTGCAGATAGTCTGAATCGTAAATTTATCGATTTGGATAAGTTTATTGAAAGTTCTTGTGGGGTTGATATTCCTACAATTTTTGAATTGGAAGGCGAAAAAGGTTTTCGTGAACGTGAGTTTGATGCTTTAAATCAAGTAATCAATAATTATGATGATTACGTGTTATCATTGGGTGGTGGATGCGTTATTCGTGCAGAAAATCGCCAAGTAATTACACGAAGTAATAATTTGGTAATTCAATTAATTGCTGATTTGGATATTATTGTTGAGCGTCTATCTCGTTCACCAAATAAGCGACCATTGTTGGCTAACCAAGATTTAAAGAAGAAAATTGAAGAGTTGTATAGCACACGAAAAGAGTTATATGAAATGGTGAGTGACGTAACAATTAACACTACTAAATTAAAACCTTATCAAGTGATAGATATTGTGGAAAAATATTTAGGACAATCTAATTAAAAGATTGAGTATAGTTTTACTTATTAGATTATAAAAATATTTATTTTTTGCTGGAATTTTGAATTAATATTTGTGCTTGATGGTTTATTATGATTTTGGTTTTGTATGGTCATAAAAAGCTCCTTGTCTAAGCTAGTATAAGGAGCATAACTTTTTGAACTTATTTTAATTAGAGGTAAAACTACCAATTGTTTCTGATAAAATTAGATTAGCCTCAGTTTTAGCTATTACCTCTTCAAGAGTAGTGTTGTCGGCAATTTCAAGTAATTTAAGACCATTTGGCGTCACTTCCATCACGGCTAACTCAGTTACGATTAAGTTACAACATTTAACTCCTGTCAATGGTAATTTGCAATCTTTGATGATTTTAGAGTTACCATTTTTGTCGGTGTGAGTCGTAACTACGATTACTTTTTTGGAACCAGTTACCAAGTCCATTGCGCCACCCATACCTGGGACCATTTTACCTGGTATCATGTAATTAGCAATATTTCCATGTTGGTCAACTTCCAAGGTACCTAATACGGTGCAATCAACGTGTCCACCACGAATTAAACTAAATGAGAATGCTGAGTCAAAACAAGCTGCATACGGTAAAATACTAACCGAATGACCGCCTGCGTTCGTAAAGTTACGGTTATGTTCACCGCTAACAAGATTACCCATTCCTATCATGCCATTTTCTGATTGTAAAACTACTTCGACGCCATCTGGTAAGTAATCCGCAACAAGAGTTGGTAACCCAATACCCAAATTAACTAATTGCCCATCTTTTAATTCAAGCGCTACTCGTTTAGCAATAATTTGTTTCGCATCCATTTTAAGCCTCCATAATTTTTACTAGATAATCAACTAAAACTCCATGAATTGTAACGATTGATGGATCAATGTTCCCAGGTTCGCGTACTTCATACGTTCCCATAACTACAACATCTGCGGCCAGTGCCATTAATGGGTTGAAGTTTCGAGTTGTACCAACATTAACGCCATTGCCAAAAGTATCAGCAAAAGTTGCTTCAACGATCGCCAAATCGGCATGAATTGGCTTTTCAAGCAAATATTTTTTGCCATCCACATCAATTACTTGCTTGCCTTCTTGAACTAAAGTTCCAAGTCCAGTTGGAGTTAGTACACCACCCAATCCAGCGCCTTTTGCGCGAATTTGTTCAGCTAATGTACCTTGTGGTACTAAAATCAGTTCTAATTCACCAGAATTGAGTAATTTAGCCACAGTTGGGTTTAGCCCTACGTGTGATGCGATTAAGGTCTTAACACGACCATTACCAATTAGCTTGCCGATTCCTCGTTCAGGATACCCGCCGTCATTATTGATTAGAGTTAAGTTTTTCACTCCAGATTCTAAAACGGCATCAATTAGTTGCTCTGGCGTTCCATCTGTCATGAAACCACCAACCATTATGGTCATGTCATCTTTAAGAAGCTTTTTGAAATCATCGATTGAAGTTAATTTGGACTTTGGCATGGATTTCTCCTTAATTAGATTAATGATGTGTTATTTTAGCATTAATTTGTATTCCATTATTATATAGAATGTTAAATTAATTGACTAAGTAGTATATATTTTTCCAGCTCGATATTTTCTGGCCTTAATTGTGGGTTAATTCCAACTGATATGAGTTGTTCTGAGCTAAATAATTCTTTTAGGCTATTGCTAACAGTTTTACGGCGTTGACTAAATGCTTTAGTGACAACGATACTAAGTTTCTCTTCATTGACGTTATGCCAATCATAATCACTACGTGGTGTTAATGAAACGATTGCTGAATCCACTTTAGGTGCTGGATAGAAGCTTTCTGGCGGCACATCGAGTAAGTAACGGCATTTATATTTGTATTGCAGCATAATGCTTAATTTACCATAATCACGATTATTAGGTTTAGCACAAATTCGTTCAACGACCTCTTTTTGTAACATAAAGACCATGTTTTGAATGTTTGGGAATTTACTTAGATAAAACATGATTGGAGTTGAAATATTATAAGGCAAATTTCCAACAACTCGAATTGGTTGATCATTCATTGAGAAATTAAATTTTAGAGCATCACCTTGATGAATTGTTAGTTGCTCTGGAGTAAAATTTTCTTGTAGAAAATTAACAATGTCGCGATCTAGCTCAATTACACTAATATGTGATAATTTTTCAATAAGAGGTCTAGTTAGTGCCGCAAGACCAGGTCCAATTTCGATAATATTCTGTTCTGAATTTGGATTTATGCATTCAATAATCTTATAAATGATAGACTGGTCTTGGAGAAAGTTTTGCCCGAAGCGTTTACGTGGTATATGTTTCATTCTTTTTCTTTATAGGTTCAATGTTTAAGTTATAATTTTACCGAAAATCATGGTGTTAAAGTAAATTTATGCTAAAATAGAATATCTTGTGAATTTATATAAGGAATATAAAATATGAAAATTGCCGATATTAAACAAAGTGCTTTTGCTATGCCATTAACATCTCCAAGTGCGTTACAGATTGATTATAAATTTAAAAAACGTGAGTACTTAATTATTTCTTATGAAACAGACTATGATGCATTGCAGGCTATGGTTCCAGAGCCGTTGAAAGTAGTAAGTAATGTTGTAAAATTTGAATTTATGAAAATGCCTGATGCACATGGTTTTGGTAGCTTTACTGAAGCTGGTCAAGTTATTGAGGTTGAGTTCGAAGGTAAGGTTGGTACTTATTCTCATATGATGTTTTTAGATAATTTAGCTCCAATTGCTGCTGGACGTGAAATTTGGGGGTTTCCAAAAAAATATGCAAATCCAAAATTAGAAATTGATGTTGATACTGTTCTTGGTACTTTACGTTATAATAGTATTCCAGTTGCGATTGGAACTATGGGATTTAAATATCATTCATTAGATAAAGCTGAAACTAAAGTTAATTTTGAAAATACGCCGAATTATTTGTTAAAAATAATTCCTCACGCTAATGGTGTTGATAAAAGTGTTTGTCAATTAGTTCGTTATTTTTTAAAAGATGTAGAGGTTCATGGAGCTTGGACTGGACCTGCAGCTTTGCAATTGTTTGAACACGCATTAGCTCCTGTTGCCCAGTTGCCTGTACGTAAAGTCGTTGGTGGGACACATATAGTTGCTGACTTAACGTTAGGTTTTGGCGAAATTGTTTATGACTATTTGAAAGATTAATATGATAGGAAAAAAAACTGTTAAATCTTCTACGGCAAAAATTGTTCAAAGTAATCGTAAGATTGTCTATGTGTTTCAGGGTGGTGGTGCTTTAGGAACATTTCAGGTTGGTGGTGCAGAAGCGCTTTATGATTATGGATATCGACCAGATGTGGTGGTAGGTATTTCCATTGGTGGAATAAATGCAGCTATTGTCGCGGGTAATCCACCAGAGAAGCGAATTGAAATGCTTAAGAAATTTTGGGATACAGTTACTGTAAGTATTCCAGTGCCGCATTTACCATTTGATGGAATGTCAAAGCTACATAATTTTTTTGGTGCCCAGTATGCTTTACATCTGGGGCAACCAGGGTTTTATAAGCCTAAATTAATTAGCCCGTTGTTTTTAAGCAAAGCAACGCCTGATCAGTTAAGCTTTTATGATACTAGTCCGTTACGTGAAACCCTTAATTCTGTAATTGACTTTGAATATTTGAATGCTGGTCATGTGCGACTATGTGTTGGTGCAACTGATTTAGCCTCTGGTGAATTCGTTTTTTTTGATAGTAGTATTCAAACAATTCGAGTTGAGCATATTATGGCAACTGGTGCATTGCCGCCAAGTTTTCCACCAATCGAGATTGACGGTCGGTATTATGTTGATGGTGGTGTTTATGCAAATACACCATTAGCAAAAGTGATCGAAGAGTTTGCATCAACAGAACATGAAATTGAGAATGTATTGTGTTTCATGTTTGATTTATTTTCGGCTTCTGGACCATTGCCACATAGCTTAGATGGTATGTGTGAACGAATTAAGGATATTCAGTATTCTTCTCATTCTAAACGTTCAAATGCAATTTATGCAACTTCACAAAATTTATCGCATGCAATTAGGTTTTTGGGTACAAAATTACCTTCGGAAGTAAGAAATGATCCTGAAGTACAAGAGATTTTGAAGTTAGGTCATGCTCATCGCTTGGATTTAGTCCATGTGATTTACCATTCATTAAAAGGCACTGAGTTAAATAGCAAGGATTATAACTTTAGTGCTGAGACGGCTAAAATTCATTATGATCAGGGTTATAAAATCACACAGAAACTGATTGAAGCTCAGTCAGGAGAGTGGGAAAAAGTTCTAGATGAGGATAGTTTTAGAATTTATACACCAGAGAATTATAGTGAAGAAGAACCTAAAATTATAAAAGCATAATGGCTTGTTATAATGAAAAATCCCAGAGTAATTTTAGCTCTGGGATTTTGCGTTATCTTTTTAGTGATTAACGTTTTGCAATTTTACGCATTTCTAATACGTGTTGTTCTTCTGAACCGATCATAGTACGTGCATAATCTTCTAAGTAAACTGATTTATCTTTAACTTCATTCAATAGCTCATGATACATGTTTGCAGCTTTTGTTTCATGTTCAATTGATTCAGCAATAATGCTTGCTAAATCATGTTGATGAGTTTCACTTACTTCAGAAGTTTTCAATGATGGGTGACCATTTAAACCAGTCATTAATTCACCAGCTTTTAAAGCATGATCTAATGATTCAGTTGCGTGTGTTTTGAAATAGTTAACTAGTGATAAGCGCTCTAAACCATATACAGTTAATGCATAATGAGTATAACGGTTTACACCAGATAATTCATGAGCAATAATTTTATCTAAAATAGCACAAACGGCATTTTCATTAATATTTAACATTTGAAATCCTTTTTCATAATAGTTGACGAATATTACCCGTTATTGTATGATAATTATAGAAAATTTGCAAGCTAGCAGGTCAGAGCGATATGAGTTATTATTGTAGGTATAAAAAGAAAATTGTCAAATAAATTAGAGTTTTTAGTCGGTTTAGTAAATATATGAGAAATTATGCATCTAAAATATCTACGTATAAATTAAAAACACTGCAGTGCATGTAGATAAATTTACTGATATTGGGTATAATTCATCTTAAATTATTACATTTATATGGATATGTGTATGAAGAAAAAGTACTTGATTGAATTTATTCTTTTTATGAGTTATACGTTATTTGCGATGTCATGGGTTGGGTCAGCTGCTTTCATGAAAGATATTATGCAAATGGCTGGGATGCATAGTTTGACTCAAGCTAGTTTTTTGAGCACTGCATTGACGTTTGCCAAAATTATTGGTACTTTTATCGCGGCGTGGACAATTGTTAAATTTGGTATTCGTCGAGCTTTTACGGTGGCGATGATTTTAATGTGTATGAGTATTGTTACGCCATATTCACCGAATTTTTCAATTTTACTGATTTCAAGGTTTTTGATGGGGTTGGGTGGCGCATTAATTATTGTATATTTTAATCCAATCGTATATAAATATTTTGAACCAAATGAACGTGCGGTGGTTAACGGTTTAAATGCAATTGCATTTAATGTTGGTACGGCAATTATGCTTTTTGGTTCGAGCTGGTTTGTGGAAATTTTAGGTAACTGGAGATATGTTTTAACCGCTATATCATTGGCGAGTATGATTATGTTAGTAGTTTGGTTAATTTTTGGTAAGATTAATCTTGATTTACCACAATCAGGTAATTTAGGCGTTGTAGAAAAGTATAGTGTTTTAGATGGGTTAAAAGATAAATTTACTTGGGTTTTTGCCCTAACTTATGCTGGTCTTCTGGCTTTTTATATTGTATTGTTTACTTTTTATCCTAAAGCTGGAATTGTTCAGACTAAACAAGTAATTTTATTTGGAATTGTTGGTGCGATCGCGGGTATGGTTTACTCAAATAAATTTAAGCAGCGTGTACCAATTTTGCGAGTTTCAGGATTTATTCAAATCATGGCTGCATTTGGCTTAAGCTTTGCTGGCACTAATCAAAACTTAGCAACTATTAGTGCTGCGATACTAGGATTTTTTATGTTTTTACCGATGCCAGCTTTAGTTACTTTGGCACAAGAAAGAGTTGGCATGACCGCTCAGAAAATTTCGGTAACGTTTAGTTTATTTTGGTCAATTAGCTATTTGGTTGCAACGATAGTACCAACTATTTTTGCTAAAATTGTAGATTTAAATGCTGGAAATTATTACCAAGCATTTATTTTTATTTGTATTCTTGAGGGATCTTTTTTTGTTGGTTCATTATTTTTACGCGAGAAGCGTTAATTGGAGAGTACCATGTTAGTAAAACCTAAAATTCGTGAGTTATTGGATAAAATTGAGCAAGTTAAGCCTTATTTGGAGTTAATTGGTTATAAAATGAATCAAACGAACACTCGTGAAGCGTTGGCTAATTTGACTTATTTATATATGACTGATTACAATAAAATGTTATTTACTTTGGATGATACGGTTATGAATGGTCATTATCCAGTCCCCGTGCGGATTTATCATCCAGAACCAGGTACTGCTCTTCCTGTTGCTATCTTTATTCATGGTGGTGGTCACATGGCTGGTGGTATTACTGTTTACGATGGAATTGTGCGTAAATTATGTGCGTCAATCAAGCATATCGTTGTTTCGATTGAATATCGCTTGGCTCCTGAATTTGCGCATCCAACAGGAATTGAGGATGCTAAGGCAGCGATACGTGGAGTATTTAAAGTTTTGGAAGATCGTAAAATTGTTTATACCAGTAGAGATTTAACGCTTATTGGTGATAGTGCAGGAGGGGCAGTTTGCGCCTCAATAATTAGAGATAAAGAATTTGTAGCAATTGAGCAAATAAAGAAACAAGTTTTAATTTATCCATCATTAGATTATACTTTAAATTCACCGAGTATGGAAACCTTTGGTAGTGGTTACTTATTGGAGAAATCTAAGGTTGCGTGGTATATCAAGAATTATTTTCAAAATAATGAAGATCTTAAAGCTGCGTCACCAGTTTATGGTGAGTTTTATACTAATATGCCACAAACTCTGGTTGTAGTTGCATCACATGATCCGTTAATTGCCGAAGGATTAGCATATTATCAAAATGTGTTAAATGTTGGTGTAAATTCTGAATTACTAAAAGTTGAAGGCGTGGTACACGCTTATTTGATGTTAGAAAATTTGTGTCCAGAAGAGTGTGAGATAACTTATCAGGAAATTAATAAATTTTTGTTGAATTCATAGATCTTTGAGTGAGATACTTAAATTCTCTTAGCTAAAAATAGACTACTTGTTGAGTCATGATTTGATTCAAGGATTGTCTGTCGTATTTTGATGTTTGTTATAAATTACTTGAGGATATAAAATGTATCAGCCAAAAATGTTTAAGGAAACTAGAGTTCACATTTTGCACGAGTTAATTAACAAATTTCCTTTTGCAAATGTTGTCGTTACACATGCTGATGGTGTTGAAGTTGCTCATTTACCTTTGGTTTTAGATCGTAGTAAACAAAAATTAATTGGTCATGTTGCGCTGGCGAACCCACTATTTAAAATTTTAAGCGATGCACCGCGATTGGTGATCGTTATCTTTAATGGTGAGAATGGATATATTTCACCCAGTTATTATTTAGAGCCAGAACATCATGTTCCGACGTGGAATTACGCAGTTGTGCAGGTACATGGGGAAATAAAATTAGTTAATGATGAAGTTAAATTGATGAGTATTCTTGATGATTTACAGTCACAATATGATGTTTTCACTACTGATTGGTCTAATCCTAAAATGCAAGCGCAATTAAAAGGAATTGGTGGTTTTGAGATTGATATCCTTGAATTAAATGGGAAGTTTAAGTTAAGTCAAAACCGAGATGAAGCTAATCAGCAGAACATTATTCAAAAACTAGCGACTAGCAAAGAACTTAATGATATAAATTTGTCTAAGTTTATGCAAAGTTACTTTATAAACAAATAAATTTATTTGTTTAGGTTTAGATGCTTAGGATATTTGATTATTTTGTATAGGTTGTATAAGTCTTTATAGGTTAATGCATTCATTTGAGATTAACCTAGGATTTTATTAGCCTGTGCAATAGCATCCATCTGCTCTAACTTCATCAAAGCGTTGTTGGCGAATATGAATTATATGCTGAAACTTTTCAAAATAGCTAGCATTAGGAATAGTTTGAATTATATTCATAACATTAAAAAATTGATGTGTGAAACGCATAAAAAAGAAGTAAATATCTGCACCGTTTAGGTTTTTGTCTTTGGTCATAGCCAGAGAGTTTAGTGCGCTATAGTGTTGTTTAGAAAACTGTAGCCCATCATCTAAAGCTTGTAAGATCTGTTTTATTGACTGAGTATAGTCTTGGGCAGTATTAATTATTTTTAAAGATGTTGCCAGCTTTTGTTTTGCTTGATCGAGTAAATCCATTCGGTATTTTTCCTTTAAATTGTTGGCAGAGTTTATTTACAAAAATACTCTGCCAAATCAATTTTATTTTATAAAGTTGTCCAATCTAAAATTACTTTACCACAAGTCCCAGCTTTCATTAATTCAAAGCCTTTTAGGTAGTCTTGTACAGGCATTACATGAGTAATTACAGGGTTAACATCTAGTCCAGATTTAACTAATGATACCATCTTATACCAAGTTTCAAACATTTCGCGACCATAAACTCCTTTAAGATAAAGGCTCTTAAATACAACTTTGTTCCAATCTAGAGAGACTGGTTTTGCCGAAATACCTAGCATAGCGATTTTGCCACCATTAATCATCAAATCAATCATGGAGTGAATTGCATCTTCGATTCCTGACATTTCTAGACCGACATCAAAGCCCTCATCCATACCCAATTCATCCATTGCAAGGCGTAATTTGGCATCAATTTGTTCCGCGTTTTTACAATCACTAACGTTTACAGCTGCATCTGCACCCATTTGTTTGGCTAAATCTAAACGATAATCATTGACATCAGTAATCACTACGTTTTTAGCACCAACTTTTTTACAAATTGCAACTGCCATGCAACCAATTGGACCTGCTCCAGTGATTAAAACATCTTCACCAATTAAATCAAATGATAAAGCAGTGTGTGCTGCATTACCAAATGGATCCAGCATACTGGCAATATCATCAGAAACGTACTCGGGTAATTTAAACACGTTGAATGCTGGAATTGCTAAGTATTCAGCAAAGCAGCCCGGACGATTTACGCCTACTCCAACGGTATTTGGACAAAGATGGAAATGACCTGCACGACAATTACGACAGGTTCCGCAAACTAGATGTCCTTCACCAGACACACGATCGCCAATTTTGAGATTCTTTTGACGAACATTTTTACCTATTTCTACCACATGTCCGACAAACTCATGTCCAACATGCATTGGTGTTGGTACTGTAGCTTGTGCCCAAGCATCCCATTTATAAATGTGCAAATCAGTACCGCAAATTGCGGTTTTGGCAATCTTAATTAAAACTTCATCATCTTTGATGGTTGGTTTATCAACTTCGCCCATCCAAATTCCTGGTTCTGGACGTTCTTTGATTAGAGCTTTCATTTTGCTAGTCATGGTTAATTCTTTCTTCTTTAATAATGTTTAATTCTTTGCCAACTGCAGTGAATGCTGCGATAGCAATGTCAATTTGTTCTGGAGTGTGTTTGGCTGAAATCTGTGTGCGGATGCGCGCTTTGCCTTTTGGTACTACTGGGAATGAGAATGGAATTACGTAGATACCATGCTCTAGCAATTTTTGCGCTACATCAACGGCCAATTTTTCATCGTACAGCATTACAGGGATAATTGGATGTTCACCAGGGACTAAATCAAAACCAGCTTTGGCCATACCATCTCGGAATTGTTGTTTATTGCGTTCTAATTTTTCACGTAAGCTATCGGCAGCTTTTACTTTTTCTAAAACTGTGATCGTTGCCGCAGTAATTACTGGTGCTAGAGCATTAGAAAATAAATAAGTGCGTGCACGGTTGCGTAATAAGTCGACGATATTTTTTTTGGCTGAAATATAACCACCAGAAGCACCACCTAAAGCTTTACCAAGCGTACTGGTCATTACATCAATACGACCTTCAACACCACAATATTCTGGTGTACCACGTCCGTGTTTACCAGTGAAGCCTGTTGCATGTGAATCATCAACCATAACTAAAGCATTATATTTATCGGCTAGATCGCAAATTCCTTTTAGGTTAGCAATAATGCCATCCATTGAGAATACACCATCGGTAGCAATCATTTTATAGCGAGCACCAGCTGCATCTGCGGCTTGCAATTGAGCTTCTAAATCAGCCATATTATTGTTTTTGTAACGGAAGCGTTTGGCTTTACATAACCGGATACCATCAATAATTGAGGCATGGTTTAATTCATCAGAAATGATTGCATCTTGCTCGCCCAGCAACGTTTCAAAAACTCCACCATTAGCGTCATAACATGAGCTAAATAAAATCGTATCTTCATAACCTAAAAATTGACTAATTGCTAATTCTAAATCTTTGTGAATTTGATTCGTTCCGCAGATGAAGCGCACTGATGCCATACCATAGCCATATTTATCCAAAGCTTTTTTAGCTGACTCAATGATGTCTTGATCATCTGCTAACCCAAGATAATTATTTGCACAGAAGTTAATTAATTCTTTACCATCTTTTAAAACAACATGCGGATTTTGTGGATTAACAATTACTCGTTCGCTTTTATAAAGTTTATTTTCAATGATTTCATTAATTTGTTGATCGATGTGGTTGTAGTAGTTATTGTTCATTTGGGTTCCTTTATTTGATACATAATAATTACATAATTATACTGCTTTATTGGAGTGTGACCAAGACGCACCGCAACATACGTTTTGTTTAGATCAAGCTTAGTTTTGTAGTGAATTGTGTGTTTTGACGGTTTATGTTTGATCCTGATATTAATGAATTAATTATTTTTCATTTCAGATTTTGTGTAGATTGATTGATACGTGAGTAGCGTTATTTTGGTTTAAGTTGGTATAATTACGTAAATGAGTAATTAAAAGGAGTAATATTAGATGAAACGTATTTTAAGCATATTATTATTGTCTGGAGTAAACTTAGTTTCGGCGTTGGATATGGATAGTCAGCAAATTAGGTTAAATGGTCATTTTGTGCATTATTATCAAGCAGGAAATGATGGAACGCCGTTAATTTTGTTGACTGGTTATGCAACAACTAGTAATTTTTGGAATAGTGATTTTGTGCAATGTTTAGCCAAGCAACATCGTGTTTACCTTCTGGATTACGCTGGAATGTATTCGCATGAGAGTGCTAATTTAAGTATGCAATCAATGGCGTTGGATGTTAATAAATTTAGTCAGCAATTGAAGTTAAAGCAGCCTGCCTTAATCGGTTGGTCGATGGGTGGTGGTGTTGCACTCGAAGCTAGTTTCCTTGCACCTAAAGAATATCGGCAATTATATTTGCTTGCTCCAGTTGTACCGGTTGCTAAAAATCAACAATTGACTTTTCCAACTCCAGCACATGGTGAGTTTAGGTCTGAAAGTGACGTATTAAATTATGTATTTAGTAATAATCTTTATGCGTATGAATCAAAAGATCTAATGCCATTACGAGCTAAGTTTATTGTAGATAGTATGTCTGAATTGTTCCCATCTACCGCATTTATGAAAGAACAGAGAGGTGCTATTGAGCAATGGAAAAATAGTCCAGATACTTTAAATAAATTTAAGATGGCTAAGACTCCTGCAGTATTTTTTATTCCAGATCATGATAAAATGATAAATCAGCAGGTTGCAGAGTCAGTAATAAGTCAGTATCCTAATGCAAAAACTAAAGTAATTGAAAAAAGTGGGCATGCAATACCGTGGCAACTTCCATTGGAAATGTGTCAGCAAATTGATTAATTTTGTTGTTAAGGAAGAAAGACCGTTTAATACGGTCTTTCTTGTTAGTTATAAAGTCAAGTGAAAATTTTAGGTGCGACTTCGTTATTAGATAATAGCTTTGGCCTGATTCAAAGCATTATCAAGATTGTGAATGTCACTACCACCTGCTTGAGCGAGATCTGGACGACCACCGCCTTTACCACCAACTACAGCTGCAAGCTTGCCAACGATCTCACCAGCTTTATATTGACCGATTAAATCTTTGGTTACGCCAACCGCTAAATTAACTCGATCGGCATTTACCGCACCAAGCACAACAACTCCGCTACCTAATTTATCTTTGATTTTTTCAATTAGTTCTGTTAAAGCTTTGCTTTCAATGCCGTCCATACGTAATACCAATAATTTTGAACCATTGGCCAAATTGGTTGCTTGATTGAGTAATGCTTCCGCTTGATAAGTTGCTAATTTAGCTTTTAATTCTGCAATTTCTTTATTTTGCGCTTTATTGTCTGCTAATACAGCATCAATTTTAACGCTAAGCAAATCATTGCTTTGCGCCTTAAGTTTATCGCGAGCAAGATCAAGAACTGCCATATTTTGTTGCATGCGCATTAATGCAGCTTCACCAGTAATCGCTTCGATTCGGCGTACACCATTGGCAATTCCGCCTTCACTGGTAATTGTGAAAAAGCCAATATCACCAGTTTGAATAACATGAGTTCCGCCACATAACTCAGTAGAAAATTCACCCATCTTAACTACACGGACATCGGTTGTATATTTCTCACCGAATAATGCCATTGCACCTTCTTTAATCGCTGCATCGTAATTCATTTCTTCAATTGCAACTTCGTAATTTTGCATAATTACGTGGTTAACAATCCGTTCGATTTCATTAATTTGTTCTTGGGTTAAGCCTTTATCATTCGCAAAATCAAAGCGGGTTAATTCAGCAGTAACCAGTGAACCTTTTTGCGTGGCATGCCCACCAATTACTTCATGTAATGCTTTGTGTAGTAAATGAGTTACTGAGTGATTACGTGCCGTTGCAATACGTTTGTGTAGATCGATAGTTGCAACAACTTCATCACCAATATTTAATGTTCCGCGAACTAATTTACCGCTATGTCCATGCACAGCTGTGCGGATTTTTTGTGTATCTTCAACTTCAAAGAGGCAATTAATACCGCCATCAATTGCGATTGTGCCTGCATCACCAATTTGTCCACCAGATTCCGCATAAAATACGCTATTGTCTAAAACGATGATTCCTTCATCACCAGCGATTAAGCTTGATACAGCGACTCCATCACGGTATAACGCTACAACTTTAGCATTGCAAGAACTCTCATCATAACCAACGAATTCGGTATCGCCACCTGTGTAGTCCAAAGATCCTGTCATTTTGAATTTACCAGCTGCTTTAGCCATTTCACGTTGACGGTTCATACAAATTTCATAGCCATCAATATCAACATTAACTTCATGTTCACGGCATACATCTTGAGTAAGATCTAGCGGAAAACCATATGTATCATAAAGTTTAAAGGCAATATCACCTGCTAGTAATTTGTTATTAGATGTTGCTGGATTTTTTTCAATCGCTTCATTTAGTAATGTCATGCCATTATCAATAGTTTGGAAGAAACGTTCTTCTTCTTGGAAAATTATTTTTTCAATCAATTTTTGGTTGAGGATTAATTCTGGATAAGCTTCACCCATTTCACCAACCAAGGTTTCAACTAATTGATTAAAAAATGGTTCACGGCGACCAAGTTTATAGCCATGACGAATTGCACGACGAATAATTCGACGTACCACATAGCCACGTCCTTCATTTGATGGTAAAGCTCCATCAGCAATTAGAAATGATACTGAGCGAATGTGATCGGCTAATACATTTAATGATGCATTTTTCTTGTCGTTAGTTTGTGTAATTTGTGCGGCTGCATCAATTAATTTAACAAACAAATCAATTTCATAATTGCTATGGACATTTTGTAAAACTGCAGAAATCCGCTCAATTCCCATACCAGTATCTACTGATGGTTTAGGCAATGGATTTAATTTACCAGTTTCATCACGATTAAATTGCATGAATACATTATTCCAAATTTCAATAAAGCGATCACCATCTTCTTCTGGTGTACCAGGTAAACCACCCCAAATATCAGCACCATGATCGTAGAAAATTTCCGAGCAAGGGCCACATGGACCAGTATCGCCCATTTGCCAGAAATTATCTGATCCTCCTGAGGCTTTATCACCAATCCGAATAATTCGTTCTGGAGCTAAACCAATTTCTTTATTCCAGATTTCGAAAGCCTCATCATCAGTATGATAAATCGTAACATAAAGTTTTTCTTTAGGTAAGTTTAACCATTCAGCAGAAGTTAAAAACTCCCATGCGTATTTAATTGCATCAGTTTTAAAGTAGTCACCAAAGCTAAAATTACCCAACATTTCAAAGAATGTATGATGACGTGCAGTGTAGCCGACATTTTCTAAATCGTTGTGTTTACCGCCAGCACGTACACATTTTTGTGAAGTTGTTGCGCGATTGTAGTCACGTTTTTCTAAGCCCAAGAAAGTATCTTTAAATTGATTCATTCCTGCGTTGGTGAATAATAATGTTGGATCATCATGAGGAATCAATGAACTTGATTTAACTATTTCGTGGCCTTTGCTTTTAAAGAAGTCTAAGAATTTCTGACGAATTTGATTTACTTGCATATTTTCCTCTATCTGAATAAATTGGTTTTAACCTTTAATTTTAACATGCTGGCTTAATTCAAATTAGAGATTTATGAGGTCTTTGCTGGAAATCAGAATTTATGTGATTTTTATAGTATTAATTTTGATGGGGTTGTTCCATTTTTTGGCTTTGGTGTTGTGAATTTATTCATTGTATATAATTAATTATTTATTGATAAACAATAAATAATGTTTGACATAGATTAATTTATGATGCTATTATTCAGTGCTTAATTATTGATTAATATTTTTATAGGATTATGTTATGTATAAAAAATTAAATAAAGTTAGTTTACGTGTTTTATTGTTACTGCGTATTTTGCTAATTTTGATTCCTGTTATAACTTTATTAAGTTGGATTTTTTCGGATAATATTTGGAGTCAATCAATTTTAGGTCCATCAATTGGCGAATTTATTAAAGCTGATCAAGTTAATGTTTTTAGGATAAACAATAAATTAATTGGAATTGCTGGATCATTCTTTAATCTACTACCATTTATTTTGAGTTTGGTTGGCTTAATTCAATTGTTTAAAAATTATGCGATAGGTGATATTTTTACTACGCAAAATGCAAAAATTTATAGTAGACTTGGCTATATTTGCTTATTAAGTGCTTTGTTGTTTCAGCCGATTAGTCAAGCATTGTTTTCAGCTGCTGTTTCGATTAATTATACGGCAGGTCATCGTTTTATTGCATTTAGCTTTGGTGGTGGTAACTTAACTGCAATTATTGGTGGTGCTGTGTTGATTGTGATTGCTTATGTAATGCGCATTGGGCACGAAATTAATGAAGAACGTAATTTAACTATTTAATGAGAGCTAATTATGGCAATTATAATTGAACTTGATGTAATGTTGGCACGGCGTAAAATGAAATTACAAGATTTAGCTGCTGAGGTTGGGATTACGATTCAAAATTTGTCAATTCTTAAAACTGGTAAAGCTAAGGCAATTCGCTTTGAAACCTTAAATGAGATTTGTCGGGCTTTGGATTGTCAGCCTGGTGATATTTTGAAGTTTGAATCAAAAGAGCTGGAATAAATGATTAGCGTTATCAGAGGTTCTTGTCGTTTTTTAGTGAGCTGGATCAAGTACGGTAATAGAGTTATATTGTGACATAATTTTATAATTTTTAGCATTGGTTTCTGTGTTGCATTTTATGTTGAGTTGGTTATTCATATTTATAACAATACTGCAGTTACCTAATTTGAAGTAATTATTATTTTTAGCAAGGTAAACATTTATTGATGCGCTTTCATTGGTGATTGCGTTATATAAAAACCCTTGTGATCCGCCATAGCCATTATCAAAACGATAGTAACCATCCTGAAGTGTTGGCCTTAGTGTTCCTAGATTGACATTTTTCGGCTGTATGAGGTTCTTAACTTTAAATACAATTATAGAACTTTCGGCATTATTTGGCGTGTAGCTATTGAATGAAATCGCATGAAACCCAGTTGGTACAAAGCTTATTTCTATGAGAGAGTCATCATATTTTTTCAACACATCTACTGAAGTACTGTTAGCACATTTTTGTGTGTAGTATTCCCCATCATTAACATTGGTTAAGTCGCTACTATTAAGTGTTTTATTACAATATGGGGTAAACTGTAAAGAAAACAATTGATTACCTTGGTACACCCCACTAGAACAATTCATGGCTTTTCCATAACTGGTAAAAGCATATGTATTAATATTTATACCTGTGATGGGGATTATTTGTCCGTGATAGCTTTCATAAACTTCGTCATATTTACTGACTTTTACTGATCCGCTCTCAATATTAGCAAAACTACTAAGGTAGAAATTACAACTAGCATGCGCACTAAAACTAATCGCATAACAAGAAGATAATAATAATAATTTTTTCATTGTGGAGCATTCTTTAAATTAAGTATTATATAACACTTAATTATAGCAAATTTTTTTAATAATCAGTTAATTATACTTCAAAGTAACTTTTTTTATAGTCGACACGTTATTAAAATATCAGTATAGTTAAATTAAGCTTAATTAGATTTAAAATATTATTAATGAATTTATGTGGCAAGTTTGAAGCTATGCTTACTATAGTTAGATTTCTTGGCTGTGTAATTTAAAAAGCCACTAGAAATAAATCTAGTGGCTTTTAGTAAACATAGAGTAACTTATTTAGTTACTACAGGAGCTTCTTGAACTACTTCAGTTGCAGCTTTTTTTACTGTTTTAAGAGTTGCTTGAGTTGCAGATTCAAAGTTTTTAGTTGCAAATTCATTCACTTGAGCAGAAACTTTAGAAATATTATCAGCTGCTTGGTTAGAAGTAGTGATGATATTTTGTAATGATTCGCTAGCAGCTTTAGAGAGTTCAGGGCTAACTGCTGACATTTGATCAACTGATTTAATTAATGATTCTTGAGCATCTTTAATTGTTGCTGCTGCAGTATCATTAAATGCTACTTTAGAGCTTTTTACAACATCAATAATCTCTTGAGTATTATTAATACCAGATTCTACTGATGAAGCTGTGAAAGATTTAACTTCTTGTTTAACTTCTTTTGCTGTAGTCATTGATAAAAGATTTTTCAATGTTGCAGCTGAGTGTTCAGCAAATTTGCGAACTGATTCACATTGAATGAAAGAAATTTGTTTGTAGCTATCAAGAGCTACGTTAGTTAAAGTTGAACAAGTATCGATTATTTTAGTATATTGAGCATTCATTGCTGTAAAGTTAGTATTTTTGAATAAATCATTCATTGTTGTAAATTTTGTATTTTTAAACATTATATTTTCTCCATATAAGTATTTGTGTGATTTAGCCGTTTAAAACGGGTAAATATCTTTCAAGACTCTATTATGGTGCATTGCACAATAATAAGTCAAGTTTATTTTAAGTTATTTGTCAAATTAATTTGCTAATTAGATGATTTATTTTGATTAAATATGATTTTCACTAGTATAAGATATTGTTATGCGCTGCTAGATATGTGTGTAAAATGCTCTAATGCGATGCTGTTAATTTGATAAATTAATCTTTGTGTGCCGTCCAAAATCTTTTGAACGGCGTGTTTTATTTTAGCTCTTAATTAGTGAATTATCAATTTCATCGGCACGTAATTTAGCTGGGCGTTGAAGTACGCGCTCCAAGTATGCTGTGAATTCAGGACGCTCCTCAAAGATTCCAAATCTGATTCCAAAGCTAATGTGTGATCCAATAAAAACATCGGCTGCGGTAAAACGTTCACCACAAATATATTGGTTTGAACTAACTATTTTAGCTAATAGATCTAAGGTTTTTTGTGGGTTACCGCAGCCGAGAGATTTTTCTTGCTCTGCGTTTACATCAATTTTTAGCATTCGCAAACTGAGTACTTGCTCAAGTGGACCAGCAGCAAAAAATAACCAACGATAATATGCACCACGTTCTGCATCGTTAACTGGAGCTAAGCCTTTTTCTTTGAAAGTTTCAGCTAAATAAGCGCAAATTGCAGGGGTTTCAGTGATGATAGTGTCGCCATGTTGAAGTGCAGGGACTTTTCCCATTGGATTAATTGCAAGATATTCTGATGCTTTCATGTCTTTAGCATAATCAATAATTTTAGTTTCGTATGCTATCCCTAATTCTTCAAGCATCCAACGTACAATTCTTCCACGTGACATTGGGTTGGTATACAGTGTTATTGTTTGTGACATCGGGTTTTCCTTGTTAAGAGATTAAGAGATATTCTGCAATTAGCCGTGTAATTTCATAACGGCTAATTGAGCAATTGCTAATTATACTGCACAAGAAATATTGGCATAGTTATAATTTATTATGAGCTTATGTTTTGTTAAGGTGGCGAGTATATGAGTAAATTAATTTATTTGAGTTAGTTATTTGGTGTGTTGAATTGTTAGAATTATATTTGGAACAATTGTGTTAGCTTTTGGTAAGCTGAGGCTAGTTATTGCGGAATTGGACATAATTGTCTTTTTAATAAGTACTGATGAGACAGATTCAGTACTTATTAATTAAAATCGTTTAAATTAACGGCAGCCGTTAACTGTTGCTGTTGGTGTGTTAGTAGCAAAATCACATTTTACATTTTTACCGCTAGCGTCATCTTTGAATTTAACTTCGTACATACCATCATGTGTTTTTTCATCCGCAATTAGACAATTGTCTTGAACTTGCTTTAAAGTCGTAGTTGGGCTAATATTCAATGCTTTTTTGTCTGGAGTTGTTTGACATTTTAAGGTTGCCATGTCAAGAGATGAGGCAAAAGATAAAACAGGTAGAGCTATAAGAATAGCTAATAATTTACGCATAATAAAACCTTTATAAAAGATACATCAAAAATTATGTTTAGCAGTAAATTTGCTAAATCAGTTGAATTTTACATTAATTAAAGCAGGTTGGTTGTCTATTTTTGTGCCAAATTAAATATTTTGATTTCAATGAGTAACGCGCTAATAAACCTCGCTATGAATTATGTGAGTTTTTATATTTAATATGCTTGTTGATTAATATCAAAATAAGAACTACCATTAATGGTAGTTCTTATTTTGTGTAAGAGTATTAACTATTAGCAGTTGTTATTGCCGGTGTTGCAAAGCGTTTGTGCTGTAGTACTAATCTGGAAGAATCCATATTGCATACCTTGTCCGTCACTTGGCTGTAAGACATTCAAATAATAGGTTTTCTTATCAACAGTTTCAACTGTTATACCTCCACTCCCGGTATCTTGTTGTCCCCAACCTTTAATTCCCGGTACTGGAATTCCGTTAATACCTAAGTTTGCAGGGATAACTGGACCTGAGTAGGTTTGTCCATTGTTAATATATGATATGATATAAAATGGTAGATTATAACCATTAGGCAATGTTACTTGCATTAGGGCTGAGTGTGTGAATGGACCGCTTGCCTCAAATCCACCGTCTTCTAGTTGAAAGCTTGCTCCAGAACCTGTAGTGTAAAATTCACCACTTCCAAGGGTAAAGCCAGGAGTATAGTTACTATATGTCGATGATGCTAATAGTATGAAATTATTACTTAATGAAGAATCTGCCACATAATAGGTGTATGAATTATTAGCATTATTTGCCATTTTAAACCACATATCAGCAATTCCGGTAAATGTCACATTCGCTGTCATCATGCATCCATATGGCGACATTGAACAATATTGATAGCTATGACCATCTTTTTGATATTGATAGTAATTACTGCCATAGTTGATATATTCAGGAGAATACATTATTTGCAACATAGTTGGCGAACTTTCGATATCTAAATTAGAATTTAAAGTAAGGCTGTTTACCATTATATTACCGCCCCAGTTATTACAATATAGCGCAGTATTACCGATAAAAGATAACCCAGACTCTACGGTACTATAGCCACCAATTGATTCAATACCACAATAACCAGCAAAATAGAATGGGTTTTCTGAACTATGTACCGATATATAATTGTTATACACCGAAATTGATTCACCATCATAATACCCGCTTTGAATATTTTGATAAACAGTTGGGTAATTACTATTATTAATGGCTGGAATTACAGGGAATGTGTTTGATTCAACACCGCCTTGTAATGAAATTTCATTACTGATATTCGCACGACTAACATCAAGATTAGTTATTGGATATTGATAGAGATTAACTGAATTAATCCAGTTTCCACTAATCATAGATAAGCCAGGTATAGTCGATTCAATCGACTTTAATTGTTGCGTACTATTTATAATTGTTTGCATACTTGAAGATAATGAACTCTCACCATTAATATAGTTAATCGCTTGATTTGGATAGGCGTAATCAGAATAAATAAATTGCATAGTTTGTTGATATAGCATATTAATTCTACGTGCATAAAGCTGGGTCAACTGCTGTTGGGCAAAAATAAGGGCTGACTCTGCATTTGTATAGGTTAATGTGCTGTACTGTGTTGGGTCATACGAATTGCTTGGATAATAAACAGTCGTTGGAATAGTCGCACATGTATCTGAGTTAGACCCTTTAACATAAAAGTTTATCATGTTATTAACGCTAGTTGCTTCATTTGATAATCCCTCAAGAGGGCAAATTTGGCTTAGCCGCGTGCCACTTTCGTGTGCCATATAGTTTAAATAATTTAAATAATTATTGGTTGCCTCAATTGTATACATTGATTGTAAAGCAGAGACATTGGCAAGATAAACGGCATTAACAAAATTATTATATGATTCCGCGATATTAACAAAATAAGGATTTGGATTATTTACAGTTGGAATTGCTGCTTCTAAAACTGTCTTTGCACTACTTAATAAGGAGTAGCTTGAAGAATCAGTAGAACTCTCAATGGTTGCAATGGTTTGACCATAATTAATTAGAGTTAAGCTCATTGAGGCATTTGTAATCACCTGTTGAACATGCGTTTGTGTGCTCATGCCGTACGTAAGTGAGCTGATGGCCGACATTGTATTAGGATTTGCGGCTACCGATTCTAGATTGTTAGTAACACTCGGATTAATCGAACCAGTGGGACCAACAGGAGCAGTCAGCATAAATTCATTAATGTATGCCTGGTAAATTGCATCTATTGGAGCATGAGGAGCTATTGGACTAATTTGAGAATGGCTTGCGCCGTAACCATAAAATAACAATGAGCCAACAACATCAGAATACCAGTCTCCATAATTAGTATTTAAAGTTGACACATCTGCAACTTTACTTTGAGTTACAAAATAATTATATGAATCATTGAGTATTGTATAAATTTGCTGAATTTGACTTTCCTGGTAATTCAATTCATTATTTATTTGATTAATTTGAGCTGCGACTTGATCGGCTGCAACTAATCCACTGATTGCGCTAATTGGTCCTAAGACTACTGCTGCTGGTGGAAATACCGCCGCCATTACCCCAGTTGCTGCAGCGGTATCCGCAGAGACTCCAGCACCTTGTAATGATTTTTTATTTAGACTGCTTGGTTTTATTTTTCCAGCAAGCAAATTATCATATAGATTGACAGGAATTGGTCCATATTCACCACCTTGAAGACCTGCTGTTGTTTGAGTTGAGTTATTTCCTGAACCAGATCCGCAAGCATAAAGTCCTGCGCTAATTGCTAGTAGAGCAATCAAATTAATTTTGTTATTCATCTTTTTGTACTTTCGTATAAATTTATGTTAATTCAGTTTAGCTAAGTTAAATGTATCAGCATGATTATAAATATGAGTTTAATTGTGGTTTGTCCATTTTTGTGCCAAAGCATATATTTGGGGTTTTTTTATAATTTGAGTTGATCTTACAAATATGACCTTGTTGTTTTTTTGCCTTTTGAGTGAGCGTATTTATGGTTGTTGTGTGTATTTGGTCTTTCTTTTTATAGCCATAGAAATCAATTTTGTTTTGTTACGAGAGCAACACTGTGCTTTGTACTTTTAGTATAATTGTGTTTGAGCTATAAACTAATGATAAATATTGTATAGATTAATTGAGAGAAAAATGACAGATGCAGAAGCATTGCAATTGATTGTTCACGCGAATGATAATGTTTATGATGGTAATCATAATTTGATTGCTGATCTTGATTATAATGTAGTTAGTGCTGACAGATTTGGTGCTGGATTAACAAATACGCCTGGCGGTTCTTATTTGGGTAAAAATTTGTTGACAATGACTAACGATGAATGGCGGACAGAGATTTATCGTGAGACGTTAGAATATTGCGCTAGAACAAGAAAAAACAAACAATGGCTGTCGTTGAAATTTGCAAGAAAACCAGGTTATTGGTTAATTTTTATCAATTTTCAGCCGCTTATTAATTATGTAACAGATAACCTGATCGGCTATAAATTAGTCGGTGAGTCTGCACATAATATTATGTTAGAGTTTCGTGGTATTAGCAAAATTATTCATCGAGGACGACCTGCTCGTTCTACAGAATCGATTGAACGTAGTGATAAATGGTTGACTAATAGAGAGCATGAAGTTTTATTTTTATTATTTAATTGTGATAGTTATCAGCAGATTGCAAATTTATTAAGCCTAAGTTATCAAGTAAATTATACCAGTTCCATGGTTGCAAAAATTATTAGTCGTAATCTTTATTCTAAATTTAAGGTCTTTAATCTTGAGGCATTAAAAGATGCTGCTCATCAAATGGGATATCATAAGAATGTGCCAACATCATTGTTTGCTGAATTTATGGTTCCGTATAGTACCTTGTAATTTATCCATTTTTATTTAAGAATAGTGTGTATTGTGTTATTAATTTTTGTAATAAGTCATGAGTTAAGTTTTGTGTATAACTGGTATGTTGACCCAGCCAAAATCCAGCAAAGTCAAAGAGTTCGTGTTCGCGTGCAAAGCTACGTAGTTTAGTGCTTGCGTAGTGTTGTATTGGGAATGGATAATCATAGCAATCAAGTTGTCGCATTAATTCATTATTTACACCTCGTACCCATTTTCCTGTTGGCATCGGGCTTAGGGTTGTCGAGTTGAAGCTTTGCTGAGTTAAATATTCTTGTTGATTTGGTGTAAGCTTACTTAGATTACTCAGCATAAAAATTGTGCCTAATTGCACATAATTGGCACCTGACGCTAGAACTTGAGTAAAATTATTCAGATTGATCCCACCGGTTGCGATTAGTGGAATGTCTAATTTCAGATTGACAGTTTGTTTCAAGATTTCTAAACTTGATAAATTATTACAATCATTATTTAAGAAACTAGCTTGATGACCGCCAGCTTCATGGCCTTGTAAGATAATTGCATCGACACCATGTTGATGTGCTGCATTAATTTCAGCCAGATTGGTCGCATTCGCAATTACGATTACATTATTTTGTTTTAAACGCAACATATTTTCTTTGGTAAATAATCCAAAAGTAGAACTAACGATAGTTACGTTATGCTTGAGTAATAAAGTTACGTATTCATCTTGATGTACTGTTGCTGGAACGATAAAACAATTTTCTAAAGGAAGACCAACTTGGCGTTCTAAATTCAGAATTATTTGTGGCTTTGCTAGTGTTTGCGGTGTGGGCCTTTCTGGCTCAATAAATATATTGACTGCAAATGGCTGCGTAGTTAACGATTTTACGTCTAAAATAAATTTTTCTAAGGTATCAATATTTAAATAACCTGCTGCAATTGTGCCAAGCATGCCTGCATTAGAAACTTCGGCAACCAATTCTGGGGTTAGAATATTTCCTGCCATTGGTGCTTGGATAATTGGATAGCTTAAGTTTAGAAGATTATTTTGCATAGTCAGTTTTCTGTGAAATTAAAGTGGTAATACATAGCTTAGATATTCGTTGTCTTGCTTAAAGCCTATTTTTTCATAAAGTCTTTGTGCCTGTGCATTAGTTTTTGCTGTTTGTAATGAGATCCAGCCAGCTTCTTGAGTATGACAAAATTCAATGCTATGTTTGATTAAATTAGTTGCAGCTCCACTTTTTCGTGCTTCTGGAATAATATATAAATCATTTAAAATCCAGGCTTTTTGTGCGGATAGAGAGCTAAATATTGGATATAACTGTGTAAAGCCTACTATGTGGTTATTCGCGATAGCTACGAAAATGGTTGAATCTTGTTTCTTTAAGCGTTCAGAGATAAAGTTTCTACTTAGCACCAGATCGTATTCTTTTTGATAAAACACGCGGTAAGCGTTAAATAATTCTGCGATTGTTTCTAGATCTGAATTTTCTGTTTGGCGAATAATTATGTTTGAATTCATAGTGCTTTCTTAAATATTTAAAGCCATTAAGTTTAATTGTGGTTTATCGGTGTTAAGTGCAATTTGTTTTTCAAAAACTAACCCAATTTTTTCTAGAAGTTGAATTGAGCGTTGATTATTAGGATTGACAATTGCAATTAAGCGTTTTAACTTTAATTGATTAATGGCATAATTCTTGATAGATTGGGCGGCTTCATAGGCATAGCCAAAACCTGAGAATTCGTCAAGTAATGCAAAACCAATATCTACATCTGGTAAATTATCGCGCTGAATTAAGCCACACATACCAATTAATGCATTATCGTTTTTCCTTTGTACGGCAAATAGCCCAAAGCCGTATTCCTGATACATTTTTAATGGTCCATGGATTAAGTATTCTTTAGCAGCTTCCAAGTTGTGAATATTTTTATCGCCAATAAATTTTAACCAAGATTCTTGGTTTAATAATTGAAAGATAAATTCTGCATCGTTTAAATCCAGATGACGAAGAATTAATCTGTCACTCATTGTAATATTAGACATAATGCTTCCTTAATTTGTAATAGCTAAAATGAAAGTTCAGGTAAAAACCCGAACTTTCATTAGATTAGCATTAAGCGATTAATCAACTAAAATATGACCAAATTCGCGAATTGCTGCGGATAGCATTGCTAAATCGAGTACTTTATAGCTTTGCAGCTCTTCTAAGATAGCTTTAACTTTACCAATTTTATCTTGGTTGGCATCCATCCACGCTAAAGTATCACCATTAGTAGTGTTAATTGCAGATAGCATTGTTGCGCGATAAAGCTTGAAGATATCCGCTAATAACGCTGAACGCGCCAAAGCTTGCCATTTATTACCACGAGAAAGTAATAATACATTTTTACGCATCCAGTCAACTTGCAATAAACGTCCTGCAATAAAGTAGTTTTTCGCAACTAAATCATAGTCTAGCTTGTGTTCTAGAGCTAGCCAAACAATATCCATCACTTGTGGTAAGTAACCTTGGCGTGAAATAACGGTTGCTAATTCAGCAGGAACGTTATTGTTGAGGTATAGATTTTCTTCTTCACGTACATCAGGATATTCTTCGCTCTTAATTAAAGTACCCATGTGTTTTTCTAACGCAGTCACGTGACCTTTGTATTTGCTGATAATTGCGCTAGCGCTAGTTAAATCTTTAACATAACGTAAAATCCAACGACATAGACGTTCAACCGCTTTTTCAATTCCAACATATAGTCTTAATTGAGTTTCAGCATCAATCTTATTATCCAAAGCTTCAACTTGTGCATACAAACGCGGTGCATCAAGTAAATTATAAGCAATCCACCAAGATTTGATAATACTTGGTAATGGTGCGCTAAATTCATCGGTGAAACGTGAAATAAAGGTCATACCAGCACGATTTACGACTAAATTCGCTAATTGATTAGCTATAATTTCTTTACGTAAATAGTGAGTCAAAATATATTCTTGATAATTTTGTTGTAAATGCGTTGGGAAATATGCAATTAGCAATTCATTGAAATCAGGATCGGTTACTAATGATGATTTTAGAATTTCACGATCTAATGACATTTTTGAGTAAGATAATAGCACTGACATTTCTGGCGAAGTTAAGCCACGATTATCTTGCATGCGTTCGTTAATTTCCTCATCACTTGGTAAAAACTCAATCTTACGATCTAATTCACCAGATTTTTCCAATTTTTTCATGAAAATTTGGTGATTTGGTAATGTATAACGTGCACGATAACCAGCGGTGCGAAGTACTAGAGTTTGTAAATAATTATCACGTAAAACTAGTTCACCAACATTATCCGTCATTGATTCTAAAATTTCATTGCGTTTAGCTTCTGTCATGCCAGTTTTTTGCATGATAGCAGCAAATAAAATCTTGATGTTAACTTCGTGGTCTGAACAATCCACACCAGCCGAATTATCAATTGCATCGGTGCAAATATTCCCACCAGCCATGGCAAATTCGATCCGACCTAATTGAGTTGCACCTAAGTTACCGCCTTCACCAACTACACGTACTTGTAAATCTTTACCATTTACCCGTAAATTGTCATTGGCTTTGTCTTTAACTTCCTCATTCGATTGGCTCTCGGCTTTAATATAGGTACCAATACCACCGTTATACAATAAATCAGCTTTAGCTTTTAGAATTAAGTTAATTAACTCAGTTGGAGCCATTTCATTAGCAGTAACGCCCAACCATTCTTTAACTTCTGGAGTTAATGGGATTGTTTTACTTGAGCGTAAATAGATTCCACCACCAGCAGAAATAGTGCTAGTATCATAATCAGCCCAGCTTGAACGTGGTAAGTTGAACATTCTTAAGCGTTCAGCATAGCTAACGGCAACATTTGGATTTGGATCCAAGAAAATATGCATGTGATTGAATGCAGCGATTAATTTGATGTGTTTAGATAATAACATTCCGTTACCAAATACATCACCCATTAAGTCACCAATACCAATTACGCTGAAATCTTGAGTTTGTGTATCGATGCCAAGATGACGGAAATGACGTTTAACTGCTTCCCAAGCACCTTTTGCAGTAATTCCCATTTTCTTATGATCGTAACCAACTGAGCCACCTGATGCGAAAGCATCTCCCAGCCAGAAACCGTATTTTAATGATGTTTCGTTTGCAAAGTCAGAGAAAGTTGCAGTACCTTTATCTGCAGCAACGACCAAGTAAGGGTCGTCACCATCTAAACGTACAACTTGCTCTGGATGAACTACTTGACCGTTTACTAAATTATCAGTAATATCTAATAATCCAGATAAGAATTGTTTGTAGCAAGAAATACCTTCTGCCATATAAGCTTCGTGATCTTTGATATCAGGAAGTTTTTTACATACAAAACCACCTTTTGAACCAGTTGGTACAATTACGGAATTTTTCACCATTTGCGCTTTAACTAAGCCTAAAACTTCAGTACGGAAATCTTCTTTACGATCTGACCAACGTAGACCGCCACGAGCAACTTTACCGCCACGTAAATGGACCGCTTCAAAGCGTAGTGAATATACGAAGATTTCATATAATGGGTATGGTTTTGGTAAGTTAAGAACTTTTGCTGATTCTAACTTGAAGGAAATGTATGCCTTATGAGTACCATCAGCCTGAGTTTGGAAGTAATTTGTACGCAACATTGCATTAACTACTGAAAACGCTGCTTTTAAAATTTGATCTTCAGCCAAATTTTCAACTTGATTTAATTCTGCAGTAACTAATTCTTGAATTTCTTTTGCTTGGGCCTCTGAATGATGACGAGGACAGAATTTAGCTTCAAATAAACCAAATAATTGTGCACTCATTGCTGCGTATTTTTTTAAGCAATCACTAATATAGCTTGCTGAGAATGGTAAATTAGTTTGTGCCATGTATTTTACAATTGCACGAATTAAGGAAACTTGGCGCGCGCTTAGTCCACTGTGTAAAACTAATTTATTTAAGCTGTCACTTTCAATTTGACGGGTAAATGCCGCAACAATTGCGACTTTTAGTTTTTCGATTAATTCTGGGTCGTTAATTTTTCCAATTAAGCCCTCGGGAACTTCAACTCCAAAATCACAGACGTAAATTTTCTCATCTTGAGCTATTTTAATTTTATGGGGTTTTTCGTCGAGTAGTTTAAAGCCAAAATTCTCGATAATTGGTAATCCACGTGATAGGCTTACTGTATCATTGTAGCGTAATAATTTGATTTGCCAAATATTATCTGATGTTTGCTCGCCATCGGAGATCACGATTGCATATTCATTGGTAGCACTTAAACCTGCCATTAGGTTGCAATCTACAATAATTTCATCCACTGAGTGAGTGTTTAAGTATTCTTCTGATAGTGCCAGTGCGAATTTATTATAGGTATCATTACTTAAATTATTTTTTAATTGTTCTAGTCGATTACTCATTATACTTCCTCGTAAAAGTTAGTGATCTAAATAATTCTATAGGCACTGTATTTTAGTTACTTATACAATTATTTAGACGGCAAATAATTTGCCTATACCATATGATTTTTGGGCTGGAGTTATTATAAGTTATTCGGAAATTATACCCAGTATATCTTTTGTTGCAGCGCAATAGATTATACGCATAAGATTGGGGTATATATTTAATAATATCAATATATTGCATTGGATTATTGAATGTGTATAGAAAGTAATGTTGCGTAAATTGGAATTAGCTTAAATGATGTAAGTTTATATAAATTTTAGATCTTATTTGAAGGTTACTAAATTTTAGTTCAGTGGTTTAAAACATAGTACTTGAGCTAATTTTATGTTTATGAATAAATATTTAAAATTAGCTGCGAGGTAAAATGATGAGTTTAGCGCCCAAGCAACATATTGGTGAATTTGGCCCAAACCTCAGGGTTAATCACTTCGCTTTTGCCATTTTTGCGAAATTGATTAATCTCTTCTTGAATTTGCTCAGGAAATAAAAACATAATACTGTCTTTATCGGACAATTTTTGACTTAGCTCCTTTAGTAAGCTATAGCGTTTGTTCATTAAACGTTGAAAACGTCCTGAAGATTCTCGCATAAATTTTTGATTAAGTTTTACATAATCAAATGGATTGGTAACATTCATTAAAGACTTCAAGTGTTCTCCGTAAGCTAAATATCCATCTTGCCTAAAGTCATGGTGTAGACCATAAATGCTTTGATTAATTTGGTTGATTTCTTCAACTAAACGTGTAATTTTATCTACCTGTTTTTGATATATTTCTGGCTTGAAATCTGGTGTCCCATGCATAGATTTAAGTTCCTTCATATGCTTGAATTATTTTGTTTGTGATAGGCTCTACATATTTGGTAATACGATTGGTGCCTGTTGACTATTGGTTTGATCGGTTTGCTGATTAATTTGATTGGTATATTGTTGCTGCATTTTATCGCCAATGACTTGTTCATCGTTATATTTTTTCAAAGCTTCTTTGGAGTTTTCTTCCATTAGTTGTTCTTGACCTTGTAGGTACTGGAATGATTGTTCTTGCTCTCCTGATTGCGTTTGGAATTCATGCATTGGTTCACCATTAGGCATAAATTCACCCATATCATCCGCATCATCCATTCCTTCACCGCCAATTTCATCGGGATCTCCCATGTAAACTCCCGCTGGAGTTTCGCCATAGACATATGTTGGTTGATAAACTGTTGGTGGACTATCTGCGCTATTGGTTGCTAGTGCAATTGTCGTTGAGAGGCCTAAAATTAGACTTAAAAATATTTTATGTTGCATGGGCAAAAACTTTTTCAAAATAAGCATTGATTAAATTTGTATTATTCGGATGCTTTGGTAAAAATACTGCTTGGATTAATTGGTTTACCATTTTTACGAATTTCAAAGTGTAAAATTGGGCGGTCGCTATCAGTTTTGCCTAATTCAGCAATCTTTTGCCCACGCTTAATTATGTCACCTTCTTTAACTAGGTTAATCTTATTATGTGAATATGCAGTTAAGTAATTATCTGCATGTTTTATTATAATTAAATTACCGTAGCCTTTTAAACCACTTCCGCTATAAGCAACTTTACCAGCTGCAGCAGCGACGATAGCTTGACCTTCGCGTCCTTCAATATCAACTCCTTTTGTAGCAGTTGAGTATGGTGACACAATTTTACCTTGGGTTGGAGTTAACCATTGAATACTGCCTAGCGATGCTGTTGTGGCAGTAGTAGCTACCGCTGGTGTAGGAGTTGCGGAAGTTGTTGCAGAGGATGCTTTTTTCTTCGTAACTGGTGCTTTTGTTGTAGTTTGCGCTGGAGTTGTGTTAACTACAGGACCATCTTCGTCGCTATCGACTTTATTTATGGTGGTTCCTGTCGGAGAGTTTGTTGCGCTTGCTGTGCTTGTAGGTGGGCTATTTGTAGTTGATGATGTATTGCTTGAAGTTGTTGAGTTTGGTGAGGTTGCATTAACCACTGGTGCAGGAGTTGCGCGTGAAACTGAACATGCTGCAAGTGTAAATAATGTTAGTCCAGCGATAATAAGTTTTTTCATTATTTCCCCTCGGTGAATATTTTAATATTGAAGTAGTATCATGTAGTTTATTTATAGTTTTAATCTAATAGATTTTTAAGTTATTTGATTATAGTAACTTTGTCCAGTGTAGATTTTATCATAAATAGCAGATATTGCTTAATCTGCTATTTTCATGAGTGGGATTTATTATCCAAGTGACAATAATAAAATTAATTTATAAACTCCAGCTGAAATTAGTGCGCTAATTGGTAGTGTTAGGCACCAAGCTGTAACCATTGAACGCACTACTACCCAATTGATACCGCGCCCATTATATCCCGCGCCCATAATTGAACCAGATGCAGCTTGAGTTGTACTAACAGGTAGGCCAAAATGAGACGCAGCCAAAATTAATGCACCAGAGCTTAATTCTGCTGAGAAGCCATTTGCAGGCTTTAATTTAGCTAGGCGACTACTTAAGGTTTTTATAATTCGCATTCCACCAGCAAGGGTTCCACCTGCCATTGCTATAGCGCAAATAATAATTACCCAGCTTGGGATTGTTTCAGTTGAATGAACCATGCCAAAACTAAATAGAGCTAAAGTAATTACTGCCATCGTTTTTTGTGAGTCATTTGAACCATGACTAAAGGCGAGTAGGCCAGATGATAATACTTGGAGTTCACGGATAAAATTATTCGTTTTGCGTGGGTTTTTATTTTTGCTAAGTAGTAATGACATGATTACCATAATTATAAAAGCAACGAAGAATGCAACGATTGGTGATAGCATCATCGGTAGAATTACTTTTTGTGCTAGTCCAGACCATTTTATTGCAGTAAAACCACCATTACCAACAATTACACCACCAATTAATGAGCCAATCAACGCATGTGATGAGCTGGAGGGAATTCCTAGCCACCAAGTGATTAGATTCCAACCTATCGCAGAAATTAGGGCTGCTGCAATTAAGCTATGTGTCACAAATTGTGCATCAAATAATCCACTGGTGATAGTCTTGGCAACTCCTGTACTAAAATAGGCGCCGATGAAATTGAAAATAGCTGCGATGATAATCGCTTGATAAGGAGACAATGAACGTGTTGCAATTGGCGTTGCAACTACATTGGCTGTGTCATGAAAACCATTAATAAATTCAAAGACTAACGCAATTATAATTAATGCAATAAGAAACAATGAAGTTTCCATGACTACATATCCTTAACAGAAATTTGCATGACTAAATCTGCGATTGAAGCGCTAGTGTCGATTGCAGATTCGATGCTTTTATAAATTTCTTTTAGTTTTAAAATTGTCATCGTATCATAATTTCCTGAGTACATTTCTTTCATTGCACGACGTAAATCCTCGACTCCATTTTCATCAAATTCATCGGTTTTTTGTTCATTTTTACTGATTCTTTGATAATTGCCATCTTTAAGCGCTTGCATGATATCTACGAGAACTTTAGTGATGTTTTGTAGTGTGGTTGCGCTACCGATTAAACAATCATCGGCTTTGATATCAATGCCATAAATTTGTAATTTAGTGTTGGTTTTTACAATACGTTTGGTTAATTTTAAGAGTAGTACTGACAATTCTTGAATATCACCACGATCAATTGGGGTAATGAATTGATTATTTAATTCGATCATTACACGTTTATTTACATCGAGTGCTTTTTGTTTTTGCTGACGCAATTCTCCAGATAATTGCATTTCAGTTGCTTTATCTTTGGCACTGATAATATTGGCAAAAACATTGGCTGCTTGGTGAACTACTTCAGCACCTTCAACGAATAAATTGAAGAATAAATCACCTCGTGATGGAATAATTGCACGAATAAGCCGTTTTAACATTGTGATGTCCTTAAAAATAAACTAATGTGGATTTTATGATAATTAAGTAGTAACTTGCAGATTATAAACTACTCTTATCATTTGTATTGTTTGTATTGAGAATTAACTGCTGTATGTTTAATGGTGTTTGTTTGAGTTGGTTAACGCCACGTGTAATATTAAATAAGCTCACGCCTAAATCAGCTGCAATTGTTCTTTGTGGTTTATCACCTGCGATTAATTCGGATAAGATTAGGTAACGCGAGCCAATCTTCTGACGCTCTGCAGCAGTTAAGGTTAATTCAAAAAACTGCTGGAGTTCAGCTGGGTCTTTTAATGCAAGACAATTTTGGATAAATTTATTCCAGCCGGATAAATCACGCATACTGAGCCTTTAGAAAATAATTATTATGGCATTATGATACACAAAAATTAATTAATCAGCAAGATTAAAACTATTTGTTGTGGTGCACGTTAAATTTGTCAGACGTTGTTTATGCTTATTATGAAATTTTATGTTTTAGAAATGACTCTTGTAAGGTTGGTTAAATTTATGGAATAATTGTTTGTCTACGTTGATTTGTAATGGTATAAATGAGTAAATTAACAAATCATGTGACACAATTTGTTAAAAGGCATATAATTATGCCTGAAAATTCTGATGGTGCTTGGATATAAATTAGCTTTATTATTTCAATTGCATCAAATATTTAATATTTAGCTAAAGGGTATTCATGAAAAAATTACTACTGACAGGATTTGCTGCATTAACGTTAATGAGTTGTAGCTCAAATAAAATCAGCGATCATACGGTACAAGTAGGATCAATGGGGGATATTTCAATTACTGATATGCGTTCTGCTCGAGTAAATGGCTTACTGGTTGCTCAAGCTAAATTTCATAATAGTGGTAGCTCAGCTCAAACAGGCTTTTATCGTTGCCAATTTTCTGATGCAAATAAAATGGCTGTTGGCGATGCTGAAGTTTGGCAACCAATTACGATTTATCAAAATGAAGATCAACCGATTAAATGTATGGCAACTCAGTTAGAGGCAACTGATTTTAAAGTTGAATTCTCTGCTGATGCTAAAAATGTAAGTGTGTTTCAATAAAATTTAAAGGAATTATTTATGAAGTCAAAATTAATTAAATTTTCATTACTTGGTAGCTTGTTTTTAGTTGGTTGTGCTGGTCCAACTGTTTCTTATGTTGATCCAAATGCTGTAACAACATTAAATACTAATTTTAGCCAAAATGATTTACGTGCTGTTGCTCAAGATATGTCAACGCAGTTAATTCAAAGTGGTAAAATGGATCAGTGTAAGACTTTTACTATTTCTCCAGTTAAAAATGCAACAGATCAATATGTTGATACTTCGGTTATGACTAATGCAATGGCTGATAAATTAACCAATTCTTCTGCGGTAAAATCAACATATGTTGTGTCTACGGATGAAATGCAAAATCAAACCGATGAATTAGCTCGTCAAAATCAATCTGGTATGTATGATCAGTCAACTACAGCTAAGGTTGGTAAAATGAAAGGTGCTCAATGTCGCATTGATGGTAAGTTAACTAGTGATACCCAAACTAATGGTAAACAAACTGTAGTTGCTTATACGTTCTTTGTACAGGTTTTTGATGTACAGCAAGGTGCGGCAATTTTCAGAAATAGTAAAAATATATCTAAAGGTCAAACTAACTAATTTGTCGATGTTTGAAATAATAGAGGTAACAGATAAATTGTTACCTCATTTAATATAGTGGGATTATAGATGAATAAATTTAAAATTCTAGCAATTATGTTTGTTATGACAAAGTTTGTTAGTGCATTGCCAACTTTGGCTATTCCTAACCTTATTTATCCTGCAGAAATTTATCAGCATAACATTAATAATAGCGATATTAGTGGTGCAATCATCAGTAGCGGTAAATTTAAATTAATTGAAACCCCAAAGGGGTTTGATCTTAAAACTTTAGAAATCCTTGCCGCGAGCAATCCTCCTATGGAAAGTAGAAGCTTATTGAGTGAGTCAAAAGAGCCTGCTATTGTTGCTAGCAATACTGAGTCTGTTCCTGTTGTTTTACAAGACGGTGTGAGCTATATTTTAATTGGAGAAGTGGTAACTATTGATGAGAATGAAAATGAATTTCAAATCAAGAACACTGATACTAGTAGTATTACCCATCACATCGCGGTTATGACCAGTTATAAATTGATCCGAGCCAAAGATAAGGCTCATGTTGCTGCATTTAGTGCTTATGGAAGTGCCTCTCAGATGAAACTAATTACGGCAGGAGCAAAATCAAGATCTTTGGGTTTTAATCGTGCTTTATTATTGCATGAGTTATCAAAAGATTTGGCGAAAAATGTTCTTGAGCAGTTATTATCCCAATTTGAGTCGACGGCTAAGTTTGAACAAAATGATCATCCTGTAATCACTGATGTGAAAACTTACGCTGATTAATTGCTTCATCTTGTTATTTATGTTTAATCATAATTAAGTTATTGTAATTGACATAATTTACTATAGCTTATCTAATGATGAGATAGTTAAAGTTGCTATATATTTAGAGATAGAGTTTTTAATCACCTGATGCTACCCAGTTAATAAATTATTAGCTGGGTTTTTATTTTTCAGATTTGGTTAAGTGGCATGATTTAATAATTATTTGATTAATTTAGAGTTAAAAAACAACAAAAAATAATTAATACCCACAAGATTTACTTGACATATTGTGGCACTGCACTAAACTATTTGCGTTTGAGAGAAGAGCTATATTATACTAATGGCAATATTTAATTTAGCGTCATTTTGAGCAGGTGTCACACAATTATGAAATATCGCGATTTACGAGAATTTATTAATAATCTTGAAGAAATGGGAGAGTTAATTCGAGTAAATCAAGAGGTATCACCGCATTTAGAAATGACCGCACTTTGTGATACAGTCTTGCGTAATGCAGGACCTGCACTCTTATTTGAAAATCCAACTGGGTATAATATGCCTGTATTAGGCAATTTATTTGGTACAACTAGGCGAGTTGCTTTGGGTATGGGCAAGGAAAGTCTTGCTGAATTACGTAAGGTTGGTGAGTTTTTGGCGGAACTTAAAGAACCGCAGCCACCTAAAGGTTTACGTGATGCATGGGATAAATTGCCAATGCTGAAGCAGTTGTATAATATGTTGCCTAAAGTTATCAAAAATGCGCCAGTTCATCAAGTTATTATTGAAAAAGAAGACGTCGATTTAACTAAGTTCCCAATTTGGCATTGCCATGCTGAAGATATCGCACCATTGATTACTTGGGGTTTAGTTGTTACACGTGGTCCACACAAAAAACGGCAGAATTTAGGAATTTACCGTCAGCAGGTTATTGCTAAAAACCGTGTTATTATGCGTTGGCTGTCACATCGTGGTGGAGCTTTAGATTATCTAGAACATTGTAAGCAAAACCCTGATCAACCATACCCAATTGCAGTTGTTTTGGGTTGCGACCCAGCTACTATTTTGGGTGCTGTAACTCCCGTGCCAGATAGTTTATCTGAATATCAATTTGCTGGATTATTACGAGGTAGTCGTACTGAGTTAACTTCATGTCTACTTTCTGATTTACAAGTCCCTGCTTATGCCGAGATTGTCTTAGAGGGGTTTATTTATCCCAATGATGTTGCTTTGGAAGGCCCTTACGGTGATCATACAGGGTACTATAATGAGCAAGATACTTTCCCAGTTATGACTATTGAAAAAATTACCACTAGAGAAAATCCAATTTATCATAGCACTTATACGGGTAAACCAATTGATGAGCCAGCTATTTTGGGTGAAGCATTTAATGAGGTATTTGTACCATTAATTCAAAAACAGTTTTCTGAAATTAGTGATTTTTATTTACCACCAGAAGGCTGTAGTTATCGTTTGGCGGTGGTATCCATTAAAAAACAGTACGCTGGACAAGCGAAGCGAATTATGCTCGGTATTTGGAGCTTCTTGCGCCAATTTATGTATACTAAGTTTATTATTGTGGTGGATGATGATGTTAATATACGTGATTGGAAAGATGTAATTTGGGCTTTGACTACACGAGTTGATCCGTTACGAGATACGACTATGATTGATCGTACTCCAATTGATTATCTTGACTTTGCATCACCTATTTCTGGGCTTGGTAGTAAAATGGGAATTGACGCTACAAATAAAATTCATGGTGAAACCAATCGTGAATGGGGGCGTGTAATTATTCCAGATCTAGAAGTAAAATCCCGCATGGATGAACTATATTTACAGTTATTTGCATCATTAAAATAAGAGTTCGGTAATTTTATCTATAAGGATATAACCACCAATGTTCAATGATATTTCAATATTTGTAGCTATTGTTGATGCAGGAAGTTTTATGCAGGCTGCAAAAAACCTAAAAACCTCGCAAGCAACGGTAAGTAGACGCTTACAAATGTTAGAGAAAGAGTTGAGAATTACTTTAATTATTCGCAATACGCGAAGCTTTGAGGTAAGTAAAGCTGGAAAGAGATTATATCAAAGCGTTAAAGATCAGCAAGTTAGCTTGCATAATATTGTTGAAAATTTGCGTAATGAGCAAGAAAACATTACTGGGAGAATCAGGGTTGCTTTGCCGACTGTTCTTGCATACTCTATGATTACGCCATACTTGGCTGAGTTTATGCATGCGAATCCTGGCCTAGAGCTTGAAGTTTGTTATTTAAATAATGAAGTGGATTTGATTCGTGATAATTTTGATCTCGCGATTGTGAATTATCGTCCCAAACAACAAACGGTTTTGATTCGCAAATTTTACAGTATTCAAACAGGTCTTTATTGTAGTCAAGATTATATTGATCGTTATGGTGAGCCAACTGAGCTTGATGGATTAAATAAAAACCATCTTTGTGTTGGGAATATTAATTTTGATTTAACTACGGATCGTGAAGTTTATACGATTAATAAATCAGGTATGGTGCTGCTTTATCCTAATCATGGTAGATTCTTCACGAATAATGGTTTACATAATAAACAAATTGCTTTAAGCGGACATGCGATCGTTGGTGGTTGGAATGGTTTATTTAAAGAAGAAGTGGAAAATGGAACCATTCGCCAGATCTTACCGGAGTATGAATTTGGTGAATTAAATTTCTATTTAATTCGTTTAAAAAATCATGAAAAATCTGCGGTTACAACATTTATTCAGTTTTTAAATGATTGTGTAATGCGTTTTAATAAGAATTACATTATTGTTTAAGATTATATCTTGAGGGTTAGAATGGCAAATATTCTTTCATTGCAGTCCCATGTGGCATATGGTTATGTTGGAAATAAGGCGGCAGTTTTTCCATTGCAGCGCCTTGGGCATGAAGTAATTTCAATTAATACGGTGCAATTTTCTAATCACACTGGCTATGGCTCATGGACTGGTGATATTATGTCGATTGAGCATATTGATAAAATTTTTGATGGCTTAAATCAACGTGGTGCACTAGATAATCTAGATGGGGTTTTGACTGGTTATATTGGTGATAAAACATTAGGTGAAGTTTTACTGAAGTGGTTACGTGTGATTAAAGAAAAAAATCCACAAGTGGTTTATTGTTGTGACCCAGTGATTGGTGATATTGATCGTGGGGTTTTTGTGCGTCCTGGTGTGCCAGAGTTTTTTTCTGAGCAAGCTGTTCAGCACGCTAATATTTTGACGCCGAATCAGTTTGAATTAAGCAACTTAACGGGGATTGAAATTAATAATCTTGCGGATGCAACTCGTGCTTGTCAGCAATTACATCAACGTGGTGCAGAGATTATTTTGGTTACTAGTTTGACTCGCAAAGAAGCTAATCAAGATCAAATTGAAATGTTGCTTTCATGCGCTGATGAGGCATTGTTAGTTGCTACACCGCGTTTAGACATGCCAGTTGCACCGAATGGTTCTGGTGATATGACGGCAGCAATTTTTCTGGCTAAATATTTAGAAACAAATGATACTGCAGCCAGCTTAGCACATACGGCTGCAGCAATTTATGCTGTATTTTGCAAGACACGCCAGCTTGAGAGACGTGAATTAGCTATAATTCAAGCGCAAGATGAAATAGTCTTGCCAAGTCGTAAATTTGCAGTGCATATTCTTGATTAAGTGAGTAAATTGGCATGAGCATAATTTTACGTAAAACTACAGAATTAGATTTAGATTTTGTTTTGGCAGCCGAGCGCCATGCGGATAATTGTAATTTTGTGTATCAATGGTCACATGATGAGCATTTAGCGGCATTGATAAATGCCAATTTGGCACATTATGTGATTGAAGACATTTCTTCAGCAGAGTTACTTGGGTATGTTATTTTGGATGATGTTCAAAATACGAGTAATTCTATTAACTTACGCCGCTTGGTTGTGACCGTCAAAAATCGAGGAATTGGGCGCTTGGCACTAGAAGCAATCAAAAAAATAGCCTTTGAGGAGTTGAATGCTCATCGATTATGGCTGGATGTTTTTAATGATAATTTAAAAGCCTACCAATTATATCAAAAAGTTGGTTTTGTTCAAGAAGGCTTATTGCGCGAATCTTACTTGCGCAATGGTAATTATGCTTCGCAATACTTGATGGCAATATTACGTTCAGAATACTTTGTTTAATGTAATTTTGAATTAGTAGGGAGTTTAGATTTTTTACTATACGTTTGAGTGAGTATATAAGAATGATTAGATGAAAAATAGATGTGGCAGCTTTATTTTTTGGCTGCCACTTCGTTATTTAGGCAATATTTCGAATAATCCCATTTGCATTATTTAGCTTAGTTTGTGCCTCAGCTAAGTCAACTTGATTAAGAATCATGACAATTGCCGTTTTAACATGGTTATTGGCTAATTGTAAATATTTTTCTGCGGTTGCATAATCAACCTCGGTTGCATCCATGATAATTTTCTTAGCACGAGCTTCTAGTTTTGCATTTGAAGTTTTTACGTCTACCATCAGATTTTTATAAACTTTACCAAGGCTAATCATGCTAGCAGTACTTAGCATATTTAATATCAACTTTTGTGCGGTACCAGCTTTCATTCGTGTTGAACCAGTTACAACTTCTGCTCCTAAAGCAACTTCAATTTTTAAATCAGCATGTTGACCAATAACGCTATTTTTATTACATGAAATGGCGATAGTCTTACATCCCAATGAACGAGCATAGTCTAATCCACCAATTACATATGGCGTGCGTCCAGATGCGGCTATTCCGCAAACGATGTCTTGGCGAGTAAGGTTTATTGATTGTAAATCGGCAATACCCAAATCTTCTTTATCTTCTACCCCTTCTTGGGCCTTAATAAATGCTTCCGCGCCACCTGCAATTAATCCAACCACGGTATTATAATCAACACCATAAGTTGGTGGGCATTCTACAGCATCCAAAATTCCTAGCCTGCCACTTGTGCCAGCTCCTGTATAAATTAAACGCCCACCATGTTTCATGGCAAGGGTAATTGCATCAACTCCCGCTGCAATTGCAGGTAATTCTTGGGCAATGATTAGGGCTACATGTTGATCTTCATTATTGATAATACGTAGCTTTTCTATGGTTGGTAAAATGTCAATATTGGTAGAGTTTGGATTTATATTTTCAGTCGTGAGAGTCTTAAGTTGTTCTAGAATTTGCTGTTGATGCATGGTAGAGCCTTTTTAATATTTAATTTATTATAATTTGAGTATTTTACCTTAATTGATAACCTTATTTAGAAATAGTTTTCATTGATATTTAGAATTTTGTGAGAGTAAAACATGCTATTGTACGAGGAAAATCTGGGGTAATAAGTAGGTTATTTTGTTGATTAATGTTTGTGTGGTATTTACTATAAATATTGGTATATCATCGATTGATAATATATCGTACTCTCAGGTATTCAACAAAATAATCCTGCTATTATTTGATTAGTAATATTACAATTTATTGCTTAATATTGAATGGTATTATTTTGTGTGAATTTTGTTCATATAAACTGATTAATGTATAATGTGATTGTGGAGTTCAGAAATGGTTTATGTTAGTGTTAAATATAATAGGCATCGAAAGACACCTATTATATTTTTATGATAAAATCAATTTATCTTAGTAACCACTTGTTCCGTTTGAATTTATTGATACACCGGTTCCATACCCAGTATTTATCCATAGACTGCCACTACCAGAATATTCCCAGACAAACCCACCCGCAGTTGCTGCATAAAGGTTACCTAATTCATCAAAATTAAGGCTAGTTACTCCTAATGCGTCAAGAGGGTAGCTGTTCATTTGCATCCAATATGAACCATTATACTTAAATACATTACCTCCCTGGATTTGATTACCTTGAATTGCAGATGTAGAAACATAGACATTCATTGAACTATCAGTAACTACGCTAGTTATTGGATTACCATCAAGTGTTCCAAGACCAACCATTACCCAGCTACTCCCACCAACTGGATATTCCCAAACTAATCCACCACTTCCGTCCCCTGCTGTTACAGCATAAAGATTTCCAGCATTATCCAGCGTAATTGAATTTATTGGGCTTCCATCGATAGATTGATGAGGAGCAGTTCCTGCAATTATTGTCCAAGTATTGGTACTACTGTTATATACCTGAACTCGTCCATCTTTGAGGATTTGATCATTTGGATCATTATAATTCACGCTGGCATATAGTCGTCCTGATGCATTAGTTAATATATCTGATACTTGATAATCTGAGTTACTAAAGATAGTACTCCAGCTACCACCATTATTGTTACTTAGATAAATATTTCCGCCAAGTGTCCCAGCATAAATATTGCTTTCGTAAGTTGTTAGCCCAATAACACCATTATTGTCATTTAAATTTCCTAATTGTATCCATAATTTATTGGCAGCAAGGTATTTAAAGACATTATTTTGGGTTCCTGCATAGTAACTACCATCACTAGCGATATTGGTTGAATATATTGCAGTACCATCAAGTGCACCAGTTCCAATTGGATTCCACATGGTTGTATATTTGTAGACCATTCCAGTACTATCACCTGAGTTAAAAGTACTGGTATAAAGAATACTATTTCTTATAGCAATAACGGATATTCCACCATTATTTAGTGTTCCAATATTATTCCAACTGGTATTGCCTGCATCATATAAATAGATTTGTCCATTATCACTATCACCATTGGTGCCCGCATAAAGACTTGAGTCATTAAGCAGCATACTGGTAATTGCCGAAGATGATGTTGCATCAGGGGTTCCTAATAATGTCCACGAGGTTCCGTTTCCATCATATTTGTGTATTTTGCCTGTTGCAGTTCCTGCGTAAAGGTTACTTCCATTAACTACGACTACATTTACTGCACTATTATTATCATTAAATGCACTAATCGCTGACCAGGTTGTCCCGCTAGCATATTTATAGACTTGCCCATCACTACCATTTCCCTGAGTAGCAGCATAGATATCTCCAGTTGTATTTATTGCAATTGACTGAATACCTGTACCATCTGGAGACCCAAGTGGCGTCCATGTTCCATTTGTATATTTAAATACATCACCAACATCTGAGCCATTATTTGTACCAACATAGAGATTATTATTTGAGTCAAGAGTTAAGGCTTTAATTGGCTGATTTAAACCGGTAGCCATTAAGTTCCAGATACCATTGGCATACTTATAGACATTTCCAGCATTTGTTCCAGCATACAAATTATTACTAGAGTCAACAGTTAATGCATTGACAGATGAGCCATCCAGAGATCCACCAGCTCCACTACCAGCAAGCATGCTCCAATAACCTAAGGTACTATTATATTTAAATACTTTGCCAGCTCCGAATCCATTAAACACTCCTCCCATAGTTCCAGCATAGAGGTTGCCACTGGAATCTATGACAAGACCAAATATTTGACTGGAGTCTATTGTTTCCAATGGTGAATTACCAGCTATTAAACTTCCATTATTGAATATTAACCCATCCTGAGTTCCAAATATTATTCCACTTAAGGTAATTGGTGGTATGGTTGTAACAGTTATTATTCCTGAGGTTACTGATAATACATTAGTTGAGCTAACTGTGAAGCTTGCAGTTCCTGCACCAACGCCAGTAACACTTTCAATACATGACGGTGCTTCTAGCGATAACGTGCAACTGGTTTGGCTTAATGAAATTACTGAGTTATTATTATTTGTAATTGCAACTACAATAGATTCATTTGGCAAGAGGTTAGAAACGCTTATGGTTGCAAAAGCTGATTCACCTGCTACGATACTTGTAGTATTAAATGAGGAAATCACCAATTCTGGACTTGTTGGAGTTGATGTCGGTGTGGGAGTAGGCGTAGGAGTAGGAGTTACTACTGAATTGGGAGTTGTCCCTCCAGCAGAACAAGAAATTAATGCAAAACCCAGAAATATTATCAAAAATGCAGTTTGATACCGCTTAAATAACTTACCCAACATAATTTAGATTTCCCAAATAGATTACAAATACAGGATTCTAGCATTAGAGAATTACTTGTACATTATCCGAATTGGATATATAAATGATAAAAAGAATAATGTGTGGTTATTTTCTGAGGTGAATTAGCTATTGTAGAGCTAATGTTTATTTAAATCAGGGTGTTAGTTTAATATGTTGGCTGTGGTATTTTACCAACACTCTGCTTATGTTAGTAATTAAGACAATAATTATTAACTAAATTAATCTTAAGTAAATACTTAAGTTTTGTCCTAGCCCCGTATAATAGAACCACTCATAATTAGACAGTTTGATAACATTTAGTCAAATTAAGGAGTATTGCTATGACTAAACGAATTAACGAGAATCAGATTGTTAAGATATTGGATGAA
>JACCEA012525940.1_pt1 | contig 92376 bp, 77 predicted proteins | sample 7449851 | NCBI WGS metagenome assembly JACCEA01 (sample SAMN15323453, study PRJNA562643) | freshwater metagenome | isolation source: river surface water | place: USA:Blue River Watershed | collected 2017-08-18 | reverse complement strand
TGTTCAAACTCTTTTACAAGTTTACGCTTGAAGTCCTCGGTAAATTTTCTGGGACTTCGTAATAATCGAATATTTTTATCCATAATAAATTGACTTTTTCGGTCAACCTATTTCAGGGACATACAAATTATTCAAACTATCCTCTTCGCGTAATCTCGGCATCAATAAGTATAATATTTTCTTCTAAAACCTTTAAGTCTTTCTCGTATTGTTCAATTTGAGCTGGACTCATAGTTGATTTGGCTTTTAGATTAAGCTTTCTAGATGCGATTTTCGAATTTTGTTCTAATTTCAATTTCTTCAAATTGATTACGCTCATAGCAGCTAAATCACTGGTGTTCAATAGTTGAATTCCTTTTTCTTTTTCAGGCTTAGCCTCGGTTTCAGATGCTTTTAAAGATTCCTCTTTGGTTTCTTTCACTTCTTTTGACTCGTTCGTTTCTGTTTTCTTTTCAGTTGTCGGAGAAGTATTTACTGGAGTTGAAACAGGTGCTGTTTGAATGGTTTCTTTTTTCGTTTCATAATTTACTCCATCGAAAAGAATCCCTGCTTTTTTACTTTGCTCCAATTTCGATTGACTTTCTTTTATAATATCCTCACGTTGATTAAAACTTTCACGCTCACTTTTGCTTAAAGGCATATTTCCTTTTGCAATCATAGCATTCGTTTTATCGAGTTTCACTTGCGTCATTTCTTTATCTAATTCTAAATCTTTTATTTCATAACTCAATGCTGAATGTTCTTTGGTGAAAGCAGTGTATTTAGAACGCTCAGTTGTTTTTTTAGCAATTTTACTCGTCAAATTATTGACTTTATTTTCTTGCATTGCCTTCGTACTTTGAAGTGTTTCTGCCGTTGATTTCGCAATGTCAGCAGCAGACTCCTCTTTTTCTTCTTCTTTTGGAGCTGTTGTGTTTGTTGAAGATTCTGATTTTGTTGGTGAACTTGCACTTGAATTCGTTGAAGAAGAACTGGTATTTCCTTTTACGCAATCTGCCAATGTCAATCCCCAAGCGGCTTCTAACATTGAAACTGGCATGCCAGCGTCTTTCACTAACGGTTCAAAATCGAATTTCCCAACACCTTGGTCGTTTAGTTGAATATAGCCTTTAACATCCCATTTCTTTTCTCCATTGTTCGTTTTCTTGATTCCACTTGCATCCACACTTAAAGAAAGCAAACCTACATTGCTGAATTTTACATTCCCTTGATCATCCGTTTTTCCTTTTGAAATTGCAACATCACCATGTTTTAAAGTTACATCCCAAAAGCATAATGGTGCGCCTTTGTAAGTGATAGTTAAATCCACATTCATGGTTTTTTGAGCAAAAAATGAAAGGTGAATGAGTAGGAAAAATGCGAGTAAAGTCTTCATAATAGATTTTTAGAAAATTAAAATTTGAACAATTGAATTGACAAAAAAGATGCCAAAGATAGAGAATTAAGAATTGAAATTTTGAATTTTAAACATTGAATTTAACTTGAGTTAAAAATATCAATCAATTATCTTTTTTTATACCAAGAATTTAAATAAACATCCTATTTCCGTTTTAACAGCCAGCAATTGAAGAAACTAAATTCAACTTCGAAAAAAATATTTTATAGTGATTTTCTTCGGCCAAAAAATCCTAATCAAAAATCAAGCATCAAGCATCAAAAATCTTTCTAAGATTATTTCACCTTAAACTCAAACATTTGCTCCCCATTTAATGAGGCTGTCAAAAAATCACCAATTGCAACCGGACCAACGCCTGAAGGAGTTCCAGTGTAGATTAAATCGCCTGTTTTTAAGGTAACAAATTTGGATACATAAGCTATCAATTGGTCAATTGAGAAAATCATATCGGAAGTTTTACCAATCTGGCGAACTTCTCCATTTTGTGAAAAGATAAATTCAGTATTTTCAAAATCTAGATCAACAATTTTAATCCATTTAGAAGAAATCGGTGCGCTGTTGTCGAATGCTTTTGCTTTCTCCCAAGGAAGACCTTTTTCTTTGCATTGACTTTGTAAATCTCTTGCTGTAAAATCAATTCCTAAAGTGATTTCTGAGTAATATTTGGAAGCAAATTTCTCTTCGATATTTTTTCCAACTTTATCAATTTTCACAACAATTTCACACTCAAAATGCAAGTCGTTTGTGAAATTTGGGTAATAAAAATCACCTTCTTTTAACAAGGCGACATCAGGTTTCATAAAAAAAATGGGTTCTGTTGGAACAGCGCTATTCATTTCTTTGGCATGTTCGGCGTAATTTCTTCCGATGCAAATTATTTTCATTTGGAATTGAATTTATTTTTTAAACTTTCTAAACTATTTTCAGTGATGGGTGCGTCTTTTTCCTCTGCTTCTTTGATTTTTTCCATTTCTCGACGCAAACATTCTTTGGTATATCGAGGAAAATCTGTTTGATCAGAAGTCATCCAACCAAAATAACCGGGTTCAATTTTGCTTACTTCTTTGATGGTTTTGCCTTTGTGTTTCCCGAAATTATAAACAGCGTCTCCTTTTTCATTTTTCGCTAAACGACCCGCTAAGTCAATCAATTCAAAAGTTCCAGCACGAGAAAATTCAGCTAAACTCGTTACGTCTGTTTTACTTTTTAACTCAGGTGTTTCTTTGTAACGTTCCAATTGCGCAAGAAAAACATCCAAGGTTGCTTGTGTATCATACAAGGCATCGTGTGCGTTTTTCATTTCTTCTCCACAATAAAATTTGTAAGCCGCAGCAAGTGTTCTTTGCTCCATTTTGTGAAAAATATTTTGAATATCTATGAATTTACGAAAGGAAAAATCGAAGTTGATTCCAACTCTCAAAAACTCTTCTGCTAAAACAGGAATGTCGAACTTATTGGAATTATAACCTGCCAAATCCGCATCGCCAATAAAATCAATCAACTCAGGAGCGAACTGGCTAAAAGTAGGTTTATCCTGGATTAATTCATTTGAAACTCCATGAATATCGATCACTTCTTGAGGAATCGTCATTTCTGGATTTATCAGTTGATTTAATTCCGTTCGCTCACCTGAAGGATTCAATTTAATTATCGCGATTTGAACGATTCTGTCGGTATTGATTTGAAGTCCTGTGGTTTCCAAATCAAATACACACAGCGATTTTGTAAGTAGTAAATTCATAGTTTAAAAGTAATAAATACTTTGATTTTGGTAGGGAATGCTTCCTTAATTTATTTAAACAAAAAAGGCAACTCCTCTCGAAATTGCCTTTTTGTATTTTGGTTTTAAAGTCTATTCTTCAGTACCTTCAACAGGAACCAAGATTCGTCCGCAATGTTCACAAACGATAATTTTTTTCTTAGTAACGATGTCTAATTGTCTTTGAGGTGGGATTTTGTTGAAACATCCACCACAAGATCCACGCATTACTTGCACAACTGCTAGACCATTTTTTGCATTTTCTCTTAAACGAGAGTATGCAAAGATTAAACGAGATTCAATTTTTTTCTTTGCATCGTCGGAAGCTTTCATTAACTTATCTTCGTCTTTTTGTGTTTCGCTAACGATTGCGTCTAACTCAGCTTTTTTAGAAGCTAAATCTTCTTTTTTCATCGTTAAACGGTCTGTAGCATCAGCAAGCAATTCTTTTTTTCCTTCGATTTTGAATTTTGCTTCTTTACTTTTTTTCTCGTTTAATTTAATTTCTAATTCTTGAAACTCGATTTCTTTAGCAAGTGATTCAAATTCTCTGTTATTTCTAACATTATTTTGTTGTTCTTTGTATTTTGAAATTGCTGATTCAGAATCTTTAGAAGCTTGTTTACGATCAGAAATTTCAGTTTCGATTTCTTTAATTTCTTCGTTGATTTTAGCAATTCGAGTGTTCAAACCGCTAATTTCATCTTCTAAATCTTGAACTTCAAGAGGTAATTCACCACGAATGGTGCGAATTCGATCAATTTCAGAATCGATTTTTTGAAGTTCGAAAAGCGCATCTAGCTTCTCTGCGATTGTAGCTTCCTTCTTAGTTGCAGTTGCTGCCATGGGCTAAAAATAGTTTATCGGATTTGTATTATATTCTGTTAAATGGATGGCAAAGTTAGTAAAATTTTCTTTTAATCTTTCAGCTAATAAATTAGTTGTGAATTGTTCGCTTTCAAAATGTCCTATATCGGCAATTATCAGTTTGTTCTCAGCGTCAAAAAACTCATGATATTTGAAGTCTCCCGTGATAAAAATATCTGCTTTTTGTTGAATGGCTTTTGAAAGTAAAAAACTCCCTGAGCCACCACATACCGCCACTTTTTTAATCTTTCTCCCCAAAAGTTGTGTATGGCGAATCACACCACATTTAAACGTTGTTTTAAGTTGACTTAAAAAAGTGATTTCGTCTTGTTCTGTTTCCAATTCTCCAATCATTCCTGCACCTTCAAACTGATTTGAATTTTGTATCGGATAAATTTCATACGCCACCTCTTCATACGGATGAGCTGTATGCATTGCATTTAATACCGTTCTTAAATTATAGTTACTCACTAAATATTCAACCCTGAATTCTTCAAAAGCTTCTCGAATGTTTTTATTTCCAACTTGTGGATTCGAATTTTCATTGCCTTTAAATGTTCCCGTTCCTTCGATTCTGAAATGACATTCTGAATAATTTCCTATTTGCCCGCCCCCAGCTTTGAAAATAGCATCGTCTAATTTTTCTAACGCATCTTTTGGAGTAAAAACAGTCAGTTTTGATAGATTTCCTTGAATAGGCTGTAAAATTCTTAAGTTTTTCAAACCAATTCGATTTGAAATTTCACGATTTACGCCTTGAGAATGATTGTCTAAATTCGTGTGAATCGAATATAAAGCTATGTCGTTTTTAATACATTTCGAAACAACTCGTTCAATATAATTTGATTCCGTCATTTTCTTTAAGCCCTTAAAAATAATTGGATGGTGGGCAATGATTAAGTTGCAGTTCTTTTCTAAAGCTTCATCTACGATTTTTTCAATGCTATCCAGACAGATAAGTACTCCTGTGATTTCCATTTCTAGGTTACCAATTAATAATCCTGAATTGTCATAAGACTCTTGAAGAGAGAGTGGAAATTGATTTTCAAGAAACTGTGTAAATGTTTTTAACTTCATTTTTAAAATTTGCGCGTGATTCCTAAGTTTAGACCAATAGCGTTTGCTTTGTGAATATAATCACTGAATTCGATGTAAGTATTGCTTATTTGATTTCGGTAACTTGCGCTAAATCGTAAGCCAAAATTATTTTCAAACTGCAATTCCAATCCTGCACTTACAACCCATGAAATTGCAAATGAATTAATATCATTATTGATTTTAATTGTTTCATCTCTTTTCGCACCTAGAGAATCGGTCCATTGTTGTGATTGTTTATAGGAAAAATTCATCTGAGGAATTAAACCCCCACCCACGAAGTATTTTAAATTTTTCCCACCTTGATATTTTATTTGTAATGGTAATGCTATATAGTTGTATTTAGATTGATAATTGAAGGTGCTATCACTTGTACTTGATTTCCAACTATATTGTTCTCCATTTCGAAGTAATGAGAGTGCTCCGTCAAAATAAATATGATTATTTAAAGGAGTAGTCATACCTAATGAATAGTTCCAAATTCCAATTTTAGACTCATTTGCTCTTTCACCTAGCGGTTTATTTAAAAAATCAACATTTGATTCAAGACTTCTAAATGAATTTAGATAACTAGCTTCAATATAAAAACGACTGCTTGTGTCTTTAATTATTTTTTCTTTTTGTATCGATTGACCTTCGGTTTTCTTTTGCTCTTTGATAACGATTTGTGAAAACGAATTCAAAAGAAACAAAGAAAACAAACATGAAATGGTAATTTTCTTTCTCATAAATTCAAAGGTAATAAAAATGATTTTGACAATTTGTTTTAGCTCAAGTAAACGTAATTATTATTAAAGAAGTGTTGCTCGAAAAAGTAAAAACTAAAAATTAAAGAATTAAGCCTTCAGAAATTGAAAATAAGTTGATAGTTAAATACATTCATTTCTTTTTAAACGCTTAACATAAGTCAATTAGTTCTTGATTTCTTGCGACTTACTTTTGCACAATAAATTTAAAAACTAAATTAAATGGCAACAAATTGGAATATTGACAATGCACATAGTGTAATTGGATTTAAAGTTAGACACATGATGATATCTAACGTAACTGGAACTTTTGGCGATTTTTCAGCAACAGCGACAACAGAAGGGGATGATTTTTCAACTGCGACTTTCAGTTTTAGAGCTGGAATTGATAGTATCAACACGGGGGTTGCTGATCGCGACGGACATTTAAAATCAGCGGATTTTTTCGATGCAGCAAATTTCCCAGATTTAACATTTTCATCAAAAGAAGTCAACAAAGTTAGTGATGAAGAATTGGAAATAGTTGGTGATTTAACAATTCGTGGGGTTTCAAAAGAGGTTAAGTTAAAAGCAGAATATAATGGTATTGCAGTTGACCCTTATGGGCAAACAAAGGCAGGTTTGGCGATTGTAGGTAAAATCAAAAGAAGTGAGTTCGGTTTAGTTTGGAGTGCTGTAACAGAAGCAGGAAGCATTGTAGTTGGCGATGAAATAACTCTAAATACAGAAATTCAGTTTATAAAGTCATAATTAACAAAAATGTTATGTTTTGATTAGGCTGTTTAGTAATATAAGCAGCCTTTTTTCTTAATATTTTTTTTGAAGTGATATTTTAAATTAATTGGATGTAAAGGTATTAATGAATGATGTTTGGGGTCCCTATAGTGAATCATGCGAGGTGATAACTGTTTGTAATCCAATAACAGAATTGAGACCATTGTTTTGTAATTCAACAATTACTTCATGTGGAACTAACATCTATGCGCAATCAATTCTTTATGCTCAAGGATACCAGTTCTATGTGTCAGGAGGAAATATAAATGAAATAGTTACAGCAACTGCTAATGCTGGATTCAAACTTCAAAATTTGTCAAACGTTGCTAATTTAACTTACGAAACTTCTTATCTAATAAAATGTAGAGTTATGGTAGGAGGGGTTTGGGGAGCTTGGGGTGAAGGATGTTCTTTGTATCTTCAGACAAATTCAACACTTACAACTTATTGCAATCAAACAATTCCAACTTTAGGTGTTAATGTATTCACTTCAAGTATTGGTTGTGCTTCTGATTATAGATTTAGAATTAATGGTCCAAATGTTACAGATTTAGTTTACAATTCACCAATATTATCAAACTGTTTTAGATTTAGCCAAATAAATTGGGTTAAATTCAACAGCACTTACCAAAATGAGGTTTCAGTTTTGGTTGGTGGATAATGGTCACCTTTTGGTCCAGCTTGTTTTGTAAATACACCAACTACTTTATCTATAATCGATAATTAAATTGCGAAGATAGTTTATCCAAAAAAAAGCGAGGTAATTTTAAATTTCAACTCGTTTTTTTTTTTGTTTCAATATTTTTAACTAATTTCATTTTAAAATACGAAGTCATGTTTTATTCAAAAATTTTTAAAACTCAATTTTTGGTTGCGTTTTCTTTTGTTTTTGTGCTCTTCAGCATGAATTGTCAAACTACAAGTTTGGCAAGTGCTTTTTGTGATGGAAACATTAGTTCTCTTGGTACGAATTTAACTTGTTCAGTTAATAGAGGGCAAGGACATCGTTTTGAGGTTTCTAAAACAGATGGAACAATTTTAGAAGTTTATGATGCAATTGCTGGGAATATTGCAGTACCTAGTAGATCTAAGTATTTATTAAGATTAAATTGGCTAACGGGTTGCAATATTGGCTATGGCTTTACCTACAGAATTCGCGTTTCTTGGTTTAATGGTTCTGTTTGGAGCGCATATGGCCCTTATTGTCAAGTAACAACCCCAAATGTTCCGTCAGTTGTAAGTTCTACTTTTTGTGGGACAACTGTCACAAGTTTAGGAGTTAATATATTAGCTGAAACTAATCAAATGTGTGGACATAGATGGGAAGTTAGAGATTTAGATAATAATTTGATAGGTGTATATGATGCATTGTCTGCATCAGTAGCAAATCCAGGAAGATCTGCTTTTAACTTTAGATTTTCATGGATGCCTTTAGGAACTATTCAAAATGCTACAACCTATCAGTTAAGAGTTGCATATTATGATCCAACTATTGGCGCTTGGAGTGCTTATGGTTCAAGCTGTAATGTTACTACTCCTGTTTCTGCAAGTACTCAATTAACAACAGCTTGGTGTGATAACACAAATATTCCATCTGCTGCAACCTCAATAACTTGTAATACAGTAACGGGAGCTGTACAATATCAATTTACAATTTCTGCAAGTGGTTATGGTACAGTAGGTGTATTAACTAAGTCTTCAAATAGTTTTAGATTAAATGAATTGTCTTCACCGCATCCAATTATGGGTTTAAATTATGATGTGGTTGTTCGAACACGTAATACACTTACTGGATTATTTAGTGACCCAGGAAATTCTTGTTTTGTTCGTTTAGCAATTCCAACAACAACTATTTCTAGTTCAGATTGTGGAAGAACAATCAATTATTTACAACAAGACACTTTACATGCAAATGTTATTCCTAATGTCGAAGCGTACAGATACAGAATTGTTGATGGACCTACAACAATAATTGATACCGTTATGAATTTGTCAACATATAATGGAATTACATTAAGAAAATTCCCATCTGTTGAATATTGTAAATCCTATCAAATTTCTGTCCAAGTTAGAATGAATGGTATATGGAGCGAATGGGGAACACCTTGTACAATTTCAACTGTTTGTGAACCAATAACAGAATTAAGAGATGGATTTATAAATAGTAACATTTCATCATGTGCTACAAATTTATATGTTAATTCAATTGTTTATGCAAACCCATACCAATACAGAGTTGTAGGGCCAAATGTCAACGAGGTTGTTGAAAGGGTTGGTTCTCAAATGCGATTATCTTATTTAACTCAAGTTGGTAATCTTGAATATGGAAATACTTATAGTGTTGAATGTAGAGTATTTGTCAATGGAAGTTGGTGTCCTTGGGGACCTGCAAGAAATGTTACTTTGCAAATACCTACACTTACCAGTGCCATGTGTGGAGCTACAATTCCTACTATGAGTACAAATGTGTTTTGCACAAGTGTCGGTTGTGCTACTGATTATCGATTTAGAATTAATGGACCAGGAGTGAGTAATGTTATTCATAATCCAACATTTACAAATTTTTTCAGGCCAAGTCAATTAGTTTCATCAGGAATGCTATTGAATTCAACTTATTCTGTAGAAGTATCAGTCTTATCTAACGGAGTTTGGTCGAATTTTGGAAATGCATGTAATTTTACAACTCCTTCAGCTTATGTTGTTTCAGACTTTGAGGACTTTGAATTAATAAATGATAAGGAAAAAGAGATAGGTATAATAGAAAACAATTTAGGATTAGTTGAACTTAATGAAAACACTATCTCATTATATCCCAACCCTACAAGTTCAAGTTTTAAACTTTTAACATCTGATTTTTCTGTAATTGAAGGTCTAATTGAAGTTAGTGTAATTAACTCAATTGGGCAAATCATAGAAACCTCAAGCTTTGAATCAATTGAGGAACTGAAAAATTACTCTTTTGGTGAAAATTTCGACCAAGGTATATATTTAGTTAATATTATAAATGGATCCAATCAATTTCAACAAAGAATTGTCAAATTGAAATAGAATTAAGAGTAAGCATTAAATAAAAAAGGACTTTGAATTCAAAGTCCTTTTTTATTCAAACATGATTTTATTCTCTAAGTTTAATCAATAATCGTTTAACTAAATTCTTCGTGTTTTGACTACTAAGTTCTATAAACCATTTTATAAAATGATCATTCCATCTTTGTGGGTGAAACGTAAACATGATTTGATTAGGTAATTTATTTTGATTGAAGGCTGCTATAATTTCATCCGTTTCGGTAAACTTTTGAGTGAAAGAGGTATTTACCTTATCTCTTACACTAAATTTTTCACTGTTCCATGTTCTTCCCGTATCAGTTAAATAAAAAACTTTATCAAAATCTGTATCAAAATAAGGTTCAGCAATAATTCCAAGTAATTTATAATCATTTATTTTCCATAAATCTTTACTATCGTATTTGGACATAGGACTTCCATGCATGCAAATCGTAGAAACAGGAGCTAATTTTCTCAATAATTCTAGGTTTTTAGTAAAATCTATGAACGCTAAATTAAGATTCCCATTTGTCGTTGTGATATTTTCGTAATGATAGCCGATTTCGTGACCCAAAGAACTAATTTTTTTTATGATTGCTTCGTCCCAACTTTGTTTAACTGCACGAAAATAATAAACACCTTTTATTCCTAATTCAGCTTGTATTTCTGCAAAACACAATGAATTTTCGGGTTTTAAATCGACATCATGACGTAAGATTATTACTTTGTTTTTCGGTTGAAGTATGAAATCTTTATAAGTCTGAAATTCATACCCCGCATTTTTCATAGCATATAATAATGATTGATATTTCTGAACGGTAAAATCCATTATTTAAAATTGTTTTGATAAGTAATGTCTTGCGTAATTACTTTTTTAGATTTTGGAAACTCTTCAATGTACCATGTCAAAAAACTGGAAGCATCAATTTTATCAGCAAAATAAGTAGCTAATTTACTTTGCATATTTGATTTTAGATTGGGATTGCTCAATAATTCTACACCTTTTTCAATAGCATTTACTTGATCCTTAAGGTTACTTTTAAAAGAATAAAATAGCTCATATTTCATTAAATCTAAAGCATTTCCCGACCAATTATCGTTCAAGAAAATTGCAGGAGAGCCTAAAACAGAACTTTCAGCTGCCATAGAGGCTCCTTCTCCAAAGAAAAGCGATGAATAATAAAGTGCATCGTGCATTTTATCATAAGGGATTTTAATGCGATGTTTTTCAATTTCTTGAGGTAAACTTCCTTCAGCAGAAATAAAAACCTTTGCATATTTGGAGAAATCTTTTACAGCTTTAACTTTATTTTCGTCATTAAAACCTGTCAATCCTTTGTCGTGATAAGCTTCCCAACTAACAAATCTTAAGATTACAAACTTTTCATCTTTCGAAATTTTCAGGTAATCATAAATTGAATCGTTCGGGCGAAAGTGATTTGGATGCAAGTAAAACAACTCAATATTACTGTTAATTCGAACCTGGTCTTTTCGCAAATCTCTTTTGAAAGTGGTAGATGTAATTAAAGAATCTAAGAACTTAGTAAAAATTGTATCATAAATTCCAGAGCTTTCAGTATCGGCAAGCGCAATATGTCTTTTGCCTAAAAGCTTACCCGCAATAGCTGCGAAAGGCGAAACACGAGAAACGATAAAATCAACTTTTTCTTTTCGAATGATTTTAAATATAATTGCAGAGTTAACAAAAAGAGCTTTTAACTTAGAAATAAATCCTTTTGACGGTCGAGTGATTTCGTATGCTTTAATGCCGTACAAATCCAATAATTCAAAACTTATATCTTTTTTACTTGAAACCCAAACTACCTTATGACCTTTAGCTTCGAGTAATTGCTTAACAATTCTAAAATTATGTATTTGAGCGGGATGCCCTGTTACGAAAAGTACTGTCATCTGGTCTTAAATATTTTTAAAAGAAGGATAAAATACATGAATCCAGGTTTTCGATCTCCTTTTTGAAAAAGTGCGTTTATTTTCTTTTTTGGTATGTTTTCAAATATAGATTTTAATTTAACACGACCCAACAAAAGTCCTTTAATTCCAAAAAATATATTCGTGATTGGATTAAACCAAACAATACCGATTTCGTAATTTTTTAATTCTTGTATTTTAACTCCATTAACATAATCGTAAGCAAGTTTCGCGTAATTTACACCACATGCTTTCGCAAGTCCAACCCAAAGCCATGATCTCGCATTGATTTCAATTAATTTATACTTATCATCTCTGACATCTAATAAATATTCTATTTCACAAATTCCAGTATAATTGAGCGTTTTCATTAGCTTTTTAGAAGGTTGAAACAATTCTGATTTTTCTATACTCTCTGCTAATGTTGCTGTTCCAAATCGGAGTGGGTGCTCGCGAAGTTTTACACCAATCCAATGTGCTTTGATTTCACCTTTAACAGAAAAACAGGTAAATGAAATTGTTTTGTTTTCCTCACTGTATGGAAGAATTTCTTGCGTAAATGTTTCTTTTAAAGGAATTTTACTTTCTAAATTTTGAAGATTAGTTTTAAGTTCTTCCTTTGTATTCGAGAGTAAAACTTTAGTTTTTGTTTTTTTATAAAAACTTAAGCCATTATTTCCTTTGGTTATCAATGGGAAATTTAACTTGACTTTTTCGCAATCAGAAAGTGAATTATAGGTTTCATATAACGGATAATCTACACCAATTTCAGTTGCAATTTTCAATAATTCAACTTTATCATAAATTTTCAAAACTGTTTCTAAATCTTCAGTTATTAGTTTAAAATGATGATTGAGCTTTTCTTTATTTTTAGAAATAGAATAAACCGCATGATCGTTTGAAGGTAATAACAACCATTTTTTAAGATTATGTTTTTCAGAAAATTTAATTAAAAAATCGATAAATGATTCACTGTCATAAGCGGGACAAATTTCAAAATTTTGACAGTATTTGGAGTAACGAGCAACACAATCTGATTTATCAATCACCCAAACAGGAATTCCTTGTTCTCCTAGTGCGCGAACATTCGACAACCCTTGAACATGTCCTTCTATAATTATTACACCAGGTTTAATATCCATAAATTTTCATTATTCGATTTGCAATGGATTGAGCATCAAGTTGTAATTCTCTGATTTTTTCTAATCCTTTCGTGTATTTATTTTCTTTGTTAAATTCTAACACTTTTAGAATGCACTCAGCAATTATTTCAGCATCAAAATTAGTTACAAAACAACCTTCTACATTTTCTAAAAGCCATGCAATATCTCCAACATTGGTTGCTACAATTGGTCGGTTACAAGCCAAGGATTCTTTGATAATATTGGGTGAGCCTTCCCATTTTGAGGTCGATAAAATACATGCGGAGGATTTAATTTCATTTATAATTTCTAAATGTTCAACATTGTAAACAACCTTTAAATCTATTATTGGCACTACTTTTTTTACTAAATCCACCGATTTTTTAGCCAGTTCAAAATTCTTTGACTCTCTAGAAGGATCAGCTGCAAATAAGATTTTGTTTTCAGTTGCTATTTCATTGTTAATGAATTTTTCCACTTGAACGCCATTGGGAATAACTGTAAACCTTTTAAGTTCAAGGTCAATTGCCATTTGTTGACTTTTTACAATTGTCGCAAACCATAATTTTTCTGAAAAATAAATCGTAAGTTTTCTTTTCCAACCTTTCATTTGAGCATCACTTCCCATTAGGGAAACCACAAGTTTTGGACGGTTTTTAAAAATCAATAAAATAGCCAAACTAGTGGCAAAAGCCGTAAGTGAATAATGAGCATGTACGATTTTAACCTTTTCTTTTTTTATTGAATTATAAATCGGGATAACGGCTTTTAAGTAGCCTAAAATACCCTTTTGAGAAATAATTGAAAAGTTAACATTTATTCCTTTTTCAATCAAACTATCTGCTTGATTTTTTACAAGGATACTTGGTTTTCCTTGCGATTTATTCCCACTACAAACAAATAATACTTTCAAACTAGTTTTTTAATTTTTGGTAAAGTACAATTGCTGACTGTAATCTTAAATCATAGGATTCATTAGTGTTAAAATCGCCAGCTTCAAATTTCCATTCACCATTTTCAAATAAATACCTACCAATACAACCATCTACTTTCATTTGATAAGCATCTGATTGACCGAAAATACATTGCATTTCATTCACTAGATATCCATTTGGGGATTCAAAAACATCAACAGCTTGAGAATACAAATGATGTTTATCTGTTATAGCTTTAACAAAGTCTAACATCGCTAAAGGTGGATTTCCATAATCTTTCAATAATGAACCGCTTGTCATGTTTCCAAGCATCAGTTTTTTATGTGCGAAAAAGGAATCTCCCATTCTTACTACGCGCCATTCGAATGTATGTGGAATATGTTCTTGAAACAAAACGAAGTCTTTTTGAACATCCAAGGCCCTCGCTTTGTAAACTTCAATTTTTTTAAACAAGGCTTTAGGTTTAGAAAGTAAACGGATTCCTCGTTGTAGGATGCGCCCTTTTTTCAGATTTGGGCCGACCCTTTTGGTTGCTCCCTTACCAGAAAATGTAGATTGAATGTAATTGGTTAATTCTTCTTTTGTTTCGTGAATTACCACCCCACTTCCAGAAGCACCAATATTTGTTTTTGCTACAATGGGCAATTTTATTGTGTCTGAATTTACCCAATCTAGTGCTTCCTTTTCGAAATAAAAAACGGAAGTTTTAGGATGTGGGATTTTATTTGCTTTTAACCAGTAGGAAAAGTATTTTTTATTTTCGTAAATCAATACTTCTTTAAGGGTTGGAAAACAAAAGTAATTTAACTCATTGACCAATATCTCCAAACGTTCATCATAGAGTATTTTGAAAGGCGAAGTTAATCCTGCTGGTCTCGTTAGTAGAATATTGGGTTTATAGTTTTCAATAAGTTCAAGCCAATTTGCTTTACTTAAATCAACAACAATAAATTCAAGATTTAATTTTTCACAGGCAATTTTCCATTTCTGTTCAGAGCCTTCTATTTCATTAGTTAATATGACAAATTTCACGGTAGTAGTTCGTTTTTGTTTATTAAGTCAAAAAAGATTGGGTTTGAGAATTTATGCCAAAATCCTTCATTCGTTTTGAGATTAATCGAATTCAGTTGTTGAAAATATAATTCTTTATCATAAATAGCCCAAATTTCATCAGAAACATTTTGAGACTTTTCTTTTATGTAAGCAACAAACCATTCGTTGTAAGAAAATGAAGGATAGTTTTTAATTTTCTTAATGTATTTCTGCCAAATTCTCTTCGAAATATAATTCAAATTCCCTTTTAAAAAATCTTTTGGTGCATAGCCATTTGACAATTCTACGTCGAGTAGGGCAGGGTAGAATTTTGAGATTAATTGACAGTATAATTTTGGGTGTTCTAAAAAACCAACTTTTTTATCCAATTTTCGCATAAAATGATGATTGGAAAGTGTCAGTTTTTCTAAGTATGAATTTTGTAAATAAACTGGCACCACTTTTTCTACAAATTTAGCGTAAATTCTTATGTCTTGATTATGGTGAATTTTACCTACAAGTTCGTTTATAAAATATAACTTATTGCGATTTTTATCCTTCGTCATCCATGGCAAGGAGTTTATCTTTTCTTTCAAGCTTGCAATTTCCGATTCGTTTAAATGAATAAAATAACGCTTAAGTTGATTTTGTAAATTTTCATCAAATGATATTTTGTTTTCATTATAATTTTCAAAAAAAGGGGAGGCAAAATAATCATTGTAGGAAAGTCCTCTAATGTTTTCCCCGCCTAAATGACCAGTAAATAGAATTTTTAATGGATGTTTTTCTGTTAACTCTGAAATTGCGGCTGTACGATGTGCTCTGTGAAGATGAGAATTTCCATTATCTAAATCGATAGTTTGATTAACCCAATGCGAATACCATTTCTCTGTAGGTGTTTCATTCGCAACATTGTAATAGGTTAAACCTAACTTTTTACAAATCGTTCTGGCAATTTGAATATCGCGATTTTTTTCATTTCCGTAAGTGAAACAAACAGGTTTAATCCCATTATGTAAAAGAGCTGCTAAAATCACTCTTGAGTCAAAGCCACCTGTTAAGGTTAAGCCAATTTCTTGATGATTTACATTTTTGGTATTTTCTCTTACTATGGATAAAATTTCTTCACCAATTTCATTTTCAGTAATTGAAACAGGTTGTTGAAGGTTGTTCCACAATTTATCTGTAAAATGAGATTTCTCATTTAGAGTAGTTGAAACATCGTGGTGGAAAAGGCTGAATAAAGCGTTATTGTGTTTGGTTGGTAGCACGGTTTTGGATGATTTTTTGTTTCAATAAAGATAAAGATAATCCCATCAATGCACCCAAATAAAGTAGTATATATCCTCGTTGATTAACTCCTTGCATTGTCCCACCTATCGATAGAAAAGTCTGAACTGCAACTAATGCTGCCGTTGTCGCAAAAATCTCCTTTGAAAATTGAGTGTTTCCTAATAGTTTTTTATAAAATACCTGCCTTTGAATTATGTTAACATAAACCCCAATAAAAAGTAAAAGTCCAATTATTCCAGCTCCACCCAACATATTTGAAAAATCAACATGAAGCATTCTTTTTCGCCCTTGATAATCTTTTTTTAAGAAAACATTAAAACCAAAAAATACACGATCAATACTTTTAAATGTTTGTTCTATTGTATATTGAACTTCTAATAAGCGTCCTTCACTTTCGTTTTCTTTTAATTGATTAACGGTCATAGAAACTCTTTCTTGTCTTGCTTCAAATCTCTTTTCAATTATTGGCACATAATATGGCGAGGCTAAAAAAAGTAGTAATAGAATAATTGGAACACTTCTAATTAATCTTGATTTATAAGGAGTGAGTAAAGTATAAAAGAAAAAGCCAAAACTCATCGCTAAAATAGCCGATCGTTTCATTCCTAATAAAACTGTAATAACTCCTACCAATAATGCAACCAAAGCAATTGTTTTATATTGATTTTTTGGTTCAAATCTTAAGTAAAGGGGAATACCAATAATGAAGATCACAATCGATTTGGTAATGTTAACACCAGACTCACCGAAGTAAACAGAATCATCTTGATAGCTTTGTTTACCTACACCAAGAACATTCGAAAAAGCAAAATAGATTATGATTGAAACAACGCTAATTAAAAAAGCCCTCTGCAAGTATAAAAAGCGAAGAGGACTCTGAATAAAATAAAAACCAACCACAAACATTAAGCTGGAGATGGCAAATTTATTAAAAATGTAAAAAGATGTTGAAGGTTCCTCAGAAAACCAACAAAGAATAAAAATGTAAAAGGTATATCCAACTACAAGATTCGTATCAGGTTTACTTTTGTATCGATTTATAAAAAACCAAATAAGGAAAAGAGTAAGTATTCCACCTCGAATTACACCTGGATTTAAGGAGCCAGGAAAAAAAGGAGTAGCAATAGAGGAAAGAACATTCAGAATCGGAATGAAAAGGAAAAAGTAAAAAATATTTTCTAATTTTTCTTTAGGCATTTACTTCCGATTTATGAAGAATTCTAACGTTTGCTCTATTTTTTGATTTTACGAAATAATAAACGTCATTTATTGTTTCATAAGGAAAGTTAACTAAATCACTTTCATCAAATTGCCAATAATTATATTCGAACATAGAATTTTTATCCATCATTGCAATATTATACAAAGCAGAGGAATAAAAGGATGCAAATAACATTGGTTTTTCAATTTTTTCATCAAATAAGATACACTCTAATGGTTTATTAAATGATTTAATTGACCAACTATCGGGAATATAATTTAAAGTTGTCGAGCGATGTGGGATATAAAAGCAGTTTAAATTTTTCGATTCGTAATAACTTAAAATTGAACTTACTAAATTTATATAGACCTCTTTTTTCATCATTTTCTGAAAAATTAAAGGTTGACCAATGAAATATACGCTTCTGTTAAAAGAGTTGTTTTTAATCTGTTTACTTAAATAATCGTAAGTGTGTAATTCAATTTTTTTAATGCTTTGAGTCAATTCAAAATTGGTGAAAAAAATTATTCTTTCCCAGTTCACTGAATACTTTAGCTTTAGAATTAGACTTTCAATTTTACCAAGCTTACTTCCATTTAAAGTTGACTTTAATGTTTTTAAGTCAAGATTTAAAATTGTATTTATTGACACAAAACCATCGTCTAAAACATAAATTAGTGATTTTGATTGTTGATAAATATAGAAAAACCAATTTGAATTTAAGTTGCCCCAAAAGATTAGGTCTGTTGATTTAATTGTTACAATTACTTTATCGAGTTTTCTTTTACGTTTGAAAACATTAAAAGCATTGAAAAGTGGATTATTTTTTTTTGCACTGAATTCCTTCCAAGGAAATTGAATACTTGACCAAAAATCATTTTCAATTATTGACTCAATTTGTGAGATTGTTCTATGAAAATCACTTAATACTATTAAATGATGTTTTTCTGCTCTGAATTTATTATTATTCCTAGCTTCAACAGCATTCAAGTACTGAAGAGGTGTGCGAACAAAATAGTAGTTATTCTTCATTTATTTTCTGAATGAATATTTAATATTTCGTAGAATGTTTTTAGAGAAATAACCGTTGGCAATCATTTTTAAGCCGATTATATTCGTTTTTAGAAATTGTTTTTTTTCAGAAGATTCTCTTATTTCAAACATCATTTTTTGTTTTTTAAAATAAGATTTTTCACTATTTCCTAAATTGTAATAGGGAATTGCTTTTTCCATAAATACGATATAATTCCATAAAAAACGTTGCCTTTTCGAATAATCTTTTGTTTTACTCGCAGATTCATTCATGACTCTGTACGTTGAAGTATCAATGGCTAAATACTTAATTTTTCCGAAATGAAATGCGTGTAATAAAATTTGAATATCACCTGCCGTTTCCATCACTAACGGAAAAAAGCTTTTCAATAATTCAGCCTTAAAAAAATACGTACACATCCGCATTATTTTCACTTGTTTATCGAAAATATCAAGTGGTTCAATGGTTCTATCTACTAGTTCCATTTTTACCACCTTATTGAATGCATGTTTTTTAAAATTACTGTGGACGTATAATTTCGTGAAATCAGTTGTGATGGTTTTAAATTCAGGGTTTTTCACCATGAAATCGGTTTGAATTTGTAGTTTTTGAGGAAGATGCCAATAATCATCTCCTTCACAAATCGCAATATATTCTCCTCGACACATTTCAATTGAGTACAATAAATTGAATTTACCATTTGGCACTCCATTCGCTGCAATTTTATTTTCCTTATGATGGAGAAACAAGCGAATTTTAGAGGGATACTTTTTAGCGAAATCTAAACAGATTTTTCGTGTGTTGTCTGTTGAATCATCCTCTCCAATTAGAATTTCAAATTCAAAATCCGTTTCTTGATTTATGATACTTTCAATACTTTGAGCAATGTAATCTTCATGGTTATAAGTCAGAAGAATTACACTTACTTTTGGATTTCGCGTTACTGAATTTTCAACCTCAATAACGGGTTTGTTTAGTGTGAGTTTGTCTAAAATCATTTAGATACGTGTGTAGTAGTTTAAAATTTGCTAAGTAATCGTTTGTTAATTGCTTCATTAATGGTTGAAATAGTACTTATAATATAGATTAAACCTTCGTTTTTGATTATCCAATTTATAAGTAGATAAACAAGTAAGTATGAAATTGCAAAAATTATTCGGGTTGCAAATTGTTTTAAATCTAAATACTCGAAAAGCAAAAATCCCGGAACCAATAAAATCAAACCATTCAACAAATGGTAAAGATGATTGTAAATAGAAAGGTTAGAGTGTTTTTTTAGGACTATAATGTTTAAAAACGAAATAATAAATTTCGAAATAACCCAAGTTACTGTGAACCACCAAATATTTAAAAAGTAAGCAAAAAGGAACGGAAACAGTCCTACTGATTTACGTAAAATTCCGTAGTAAAAATTCTCTTTGGCTTTACCCTTACTCATCAGGGCATTCCACATCAAAGAATTTAAAGGAATGTTACAACTTGCAATAATTAGGATTTGAAATATTGGAATTGAAGCTTGCCATTTGTTTCCAAAAAGTAAAATAATAATGTCAGGTCCAATGAAATAGAGTAGGCCAGATAAAGCATAACTTAAAAAAGAAATGATTGAAAACATTCTAAAATAAATTTTTTCATATTCTTCTTGATTATCTTGAACTTTACTTAAAACGGGAAAGAGTACGCGTATGATTGAAGTTGATGTGTATTTAGTTACTTGATCAACTAAAGTGGAAGATCTTGAGTAAAATCCTACTGTAACAGGTGAAAATATTTTTGCTAACAAAAGTACATCAAGCCGAATAAAGATATTGTTTAGAATCCGTTCTAAAAAAGCATAAACACTATAACCCATTAATCTTTTAACTTCATCCATCGAAAAATGAAAACTAGGTTTCCAAGTAGAGGTCGACCATAGCAACACGGTACTGAAGAAACCAAAACTTAAAGTCTGAACGACTAAACTGTAAACTCCCCAACCTTGATACGCACAAATTACACCTAAAGTACCACCTACAATCGAAGCTACAAAAGTTCTTAGTGTTAATGTTTTAAAGTTTAATTCTTTGTTTAATATGGTATTTTGAACGCGGTTAAATGAATTAAATATGAATACTAATGAGAGCCATCTAACCAATTCAGTTATGAGCGGATTTCCATAGAATTTCCCAATTAACGGAGCTGATAGATAGGTTATTATCATTAAGACAGCTCCCGCAAAAATATTAAAGAAAAAAATAGAGCTGTAGGTTGTTTGTGTGTTTTTTTGACTTTGAATCAAAGCAGACGAGAAACCTATATCAATAAAAACACTGCTGATGCTGATGAAAGCCATTGCCATTGCGATAAGCCCAAATTGCTCAGGCCCTAATAATCGTGCAAGAAAAACAGAAACAATAAAGCTATTTCCTTGAATGAAAATTCGTCCAAGGATATCCCATGAAAATGCTTTGATTGTTTTATTTTTAAGTGAACTCAATGTTTTTTTTCGTTTATAATCAACTCAGCTATTTTCCAATCCAACGGCTCATCTAAATCAATTGAATCGAGTGCTGACATTTCATATTTTTTTATTCTTGTAAATTCTGAAAATTGCTTCGATTGAATTGATTCTTTAGAAAACACGTAGATTGCACCATTGTATTCAAATGTTTTCGGAGCGCTTTGTCTCGATGTGTAGTTTCCTTGTTTTGATAATTCTAAATATCCAGTTTCATTTTCTTCAAATAAATTGAAATAGGGATTACTTTTCGTTTCTTTAACGCTAACGAGCATTTCGCAGTTTGATGCCTCATAATTTACTAAAGCCTCTGAAATGTGCTTAGAAGTTCTAAATGGCGAAGTTGGCTGCAACAAAACGATTGAATCAAAACATAGATTTTGATTTTTATAATATTCGATTACATCTAAAATCACTTCGCGGGATGAGCTTGTATCAGTCGCAAGGTTTATTGGGCGAACGTAGTTGTATGTTAAACCTTTTTGTTTGGCAATAAAGTTAATCTCATTATCTTCACTTGAAACACAAATCTGCTGATTATCAAAGATCTTTTGTGCCGCTTCAATCGTGTAATGAATCAAAGGTTTTCCATCCAATAACTTTATGTTTTTACGTGGAATTCCTTTTGATCCTCCCCTGGCTGGTATAATAACAAGGTAGCGATTTAAGTTAATCATAGATTGAAGTTAAATGTTTTAATGTCTTCATTTGCACGATTGTAGTCTTCATGTTTACCTATGTCTAACCAATAGCCGTGATGCGGAAAACTCTTTATTTTAAGCTTTTTGTGGATTATCTTTTCCATGAAATCGGTAGCTGAAAATGAACTGTTTTCAGGAATCAAATCGAGAAGTTCTTTTTTGAAAAGATAAATTCCGCCGTTCGAATAATAAGTAAAACTTGGTTTTTCTCTGAGATTCGTTACAAATTCATTTTCTATCTCCATGACAGCATATGGAATATTGACAGTATATGGAATCGTTACAACTGACAAATCAGCTTTTGAATTGATAAAATCTAAATAGAAAGCTTCAAGATTTACATTATTCAATAAATCTGAATTACAAACCATAATTGTTTCTTTATCAATTTTTTCTATTAGTTTAATTGAACCAATAGTTCCCATAGGGAAATCTTCTCTAACAGTTTTAATTTCAAAATTTTCAAGCTGTTTTTCTTTTGCGAAACTTTCTAATTGCTCGCCAAGGTAGTTTATTGAAATCCAGCATTTGGATATTCCATGGTGAATAAATGAATCTATGTTGTATTCGATTATTGGTTTATCTCCAACTTTTAATAATGGTTTTGGTATTGACGCTGTCAAAGGACGTAATCTTTCTCCTTTACCACCAGCCATAATTACACATTCAATTGGTAGAATCGTTTTTTTAAGTCGGAAGTTAATGCAATCAATAATTCGCTTGTCTTCAGAAACAATAGGGACAATTTTTAATTTCTTTTCTCTAAAATCAATCAATTGCGAAAGGAAATGTTCAGAATTTTTAATTAAAAATTTAGGATAAAGATTAGCAACAGAGTATACTTTCTCTTCAATGGAAATCCCTCTCATCAATCCTCTTCTGACATCTCCGTCAGTTATTGAGCCTATTAGCTTATTTTCAGCATCAACGATGAAAAGAAGTGCGTCTTGTGCTAATTCATCTAATAATCCTAAAGCAGTCCTGATGGTTGTTTCTTGTGAAATAAGATGTTTTTGCCAAATCATTTTTCTTTTTGTAGTAATTTGTTAAGTGTCAATTGAATTGCGTCTGAACGAAAGTAAGGATTTTCACCCAAATAGGTTTGATTTATATACGTTCTAGTTGTTTCACAAATCTTTTCATAATCAAAAGGAATATCAATAACATTTTCAGGTGCAAAACGCCCTTTCTGTCTATCTCCAATATTTATTACATACTTCTGGAAACTAGCTGCTTCAATAATTCCACTTGAAGTGTTACCTAAAAGCAAGGCTGCGTGTTTCATACAAGAAAAATAGGATTGTGAACCAAAGCTTTCTACTATTTTTATTAATTCATTTTCCTTTTGAAGCTCATAAAATGCCTTTCTGAAAATTGAACCGTTTGTATCAGCGTTCGGAGGATTAATTACCAGCTGAAATTCCTTTGCTAAATCTCGAAGTGCTTTTATAGTAATTTCTGCGTATAGTTCATTTTTTTCGAAATTTACTGTTTCTGGGTTTACAGTAATTAAAATCGTAGGAATAGATAAGTCTATATTCCATTTTTCATAGAATTCCGATATTGAAAGTAGTGGTAAATTCACCTGATTTAACAAGCTTAAGGAACCAATAACAGTTGTTGTATTTTTTACTCCTGTTAATTCCCAGACTTTTTCAGCATTAATAGGTAAGCTTACGAAATGTAGCTTTGAAGCTAAAGTTAGTTGATGTCTGTAAATGTTATCAATCGCACCAAGTGTGATTTCTCCTGCATGAAAATGAGCAAATTTTAGTTGGAAAGGGATTCCAGCATTCACAGCAGCAGCCATTTCAAAACGATCACCTAAGCAGAAAATCAAATCAAAATCAGATCCTCTTTCGCTCCAAAAATTAGAAAAAATTGAAACCGTATTTGCATAAGATTTAGCAATCATTTCTGGAGAATCACCAAAAAGTAAATTATCGATTGAAATTATTTCAGCATAGGAATCAGCGTAAATCGTTTGAATTGTTTCACCAAATTCAGGACGTGTATGTGAACCAAATGCAATAATGCTTAATTCAAATCTGCTATCATTTTTTAATGCTGTTAATAGAGGAAGATAAATTCCATAGTCAGCTCTTGAGCTAGTTAAAACACCAATTTTCATTTTAAATCCTTCCATTGTAAAATTGCTTCTTTTGGCATATCGGTTTTTAACTCCTTGCCGATAACCTCTTTTATTTTCATCGGCGAAATACCATTACCTGGACGTTTAATTTCTAAATGATCTTTAGTTATTAGTGTTCCTGCAACTAAATCTTTATTCAGTATTAAACTTTTTCGTGCAACAATTATATTTTTACTTTCAGAATTGCTTGGAGACTTTATCCCATTTCCACTTATTGCTTTTTCAATATTTCGAATCGCTTGAACCATAGCTTTCAATTCCTTTGGCTCTAATGATGCTAAATGGTCAGGACCAGGCAAATTTCTATCTAAAGTAAAGTGTTTTTCAATGACTGTTGCTCCTAATGCAGTAGCTGCAATTGGTACTTCAATTCCTAATGTGTGATCTGAATAACCAATTTTTACCCCTAAATCATTTCCAATTTGAAGCATTGCCTTTAGATTCACATCTTCCATAGGAGTTGGATATTCGGTATTGCAATGTAAAACAGTAATATGATCCTTTGATAAACCAGAATTAATCAGCGCATCAATTGCTTCAGAAATCTCGTTCATATCAGCCATTCCTGTTGAAAGGATGGTTGGTTTGTTTTTACTAGCAATGTGTTCTAAATAAGGTAGGTTCGTAATTTCTCCTGAAGGAATTTTAAAAAATGACTGACCTAAACTTTCTAATAAATCAATACTTTCTTCATCAAAACCTGTCGAAGCAAATTGAATTTTTAAAGATTTAGCATATTCTATTAAATCTTGATGCCACTCAAATGGTAACTCCAATTTTTTCAACATGTTTAATTGAGAATCGTCTGATTCCGCAAAATTAGTCTTTTGATATTTGGCTTTTTTAGCAGAACTAGAAACTAGTTTTTCAGCCTTAAAAGTTTGAAATTTAACAATATCAGCCCCAGCTTCTGCAGCAACTTCAATGAGTTTTTTTGCTTTATCAAAATCACCATTGTGATTAACACCAGCTTCAGCTATGATAAAAACCTTAGTCATTTTTTCTCAAAAATTTAGCAGGATTCCCAACCATTATGGTATTGTCTTCAACATTTTTGAGAACAACACTTCCAGCGCCTATGATGCAATTCTTTCCTATTTTTACTCCTTGAATAATGGTCGAATTTGCGCCAATAAAAGTCCCTTCGCCTACGCTAACATTTCCAGCCAGCGTTGCACCTGGTCCAATATGAACGTAATTTTCTAATGTGGCATCGTGGTCTAAAATACATCCGGTGTTCAAAATACAAGCGCTTCCAATTTTCCCAAGTGGATTAATAATAACCCCAGCGGCAATTAAAGTAGAAGTTTCAACCTTAACATTAAAACCAAGAATTGCACTTGGATGGATTAAATGACATTCATTTAGTTTGTTTTTTTGAATGAAATGATGAATCTTCATTCTTAAACGATTATCTCCTATTGCTGGAAATACACAAGAAGTAAATTTAGAAAAATCAAATTCTCTTTCATTTCCGAGATATGATAATTGATAAGGGTTATCTGAATTTTCAAGTAAATCGAAATAACCTGTTGGATGATAATTTAATTTTTGTGCAATATCAATTACCGTGTAGGCATGTCCAGAGTAACCAATAAAAACTATTTCATTTGATTCTTTACTCATAATAGTAGTATTTTAAACAAAAAAAGAACACTAAAGGCTTTCTAAATTTCCTTTTTGTGTTCTTTTAAATTTCGAAGAGAAAATCTATTTTTTTGTTCTTCAATTATTTTAGATCTGAGGAAACAACATTTTCCCAATACCATTTAACAGTTTCTTTTAATCCGGCTTTTAAAGAGAATTTTGGATCATAACCTAGAAGACTTTTTGCCTTGTCAATTGAAGCAAGTGAATGAGGAATGTCTCCTTTTCTATTTGGGCCATAAATTGGTTCTAATGAGGCTACACTTGAATCATATTCTGATAAGTTCGCTCTTAATTCATAATATAATTCATTTAAAGTGGAACTATCACCAAATGCAACATTGTAAACCTCATTTAATGCAGCTTCATTTTCAGTAAATAATGCCAATCTATTCATTTGAATAACATTATCTATGTATGTGAAATCTCGGGAGAAAGAACCATCTCCATTAATAATAGGAGATTCTTTTTGAAGTAAGTTAGCTGTAAACTTTGGAATAACTGCCGCATAAGCTCCATTTGGATCTTGTCTTCTCCCAAATACATTAAAATATCTCAAACCAATGCAATTCAAACCATACGTTTTACCAAATACATCAGCGTAAAGTTCGCTAACGTATTTTGTAATCGCATAAGGAGATAAAGGACGTCCAATTACATTTTCAACTTTGGGTAGAGCTTCAGAATCACCATAAGTAGATGAGCTTGCTGCATAAACAAATCGTTTAATCCCTGCATCTCTCGAAGCCACAAGCATATTCAATGTTCCTCCAATATTTATATTATTAGTTGTAACAGGGTCTGCAATTGAGCGAGGTACAGAGCCTAAAGCCGCCAAATGCAAAACTAAATCCGCTCCTTCAACTGCTTTATTACAATCCTCTAAATTGCGAATGTCACCTTCAACCAAAGTAAACAAAGGGGAATCCATTAGATGTGCAATATTTTCTCTTTTCCCAGTTAAAAAGTTATCTAAGCAAATAACTTCTAAACCTTCATTAACAAAAGCTTCACAAGTGTTTGAACCTATAAATCCTGCTCCTCCTGTAACTACTATTTTCATATAATTAAATAAATATGGCTTCGCCGCGGTAACTCACATTTTTGACGAAAGTCACCGATTAATAACTTATACAAAAGAAACTAATTAAGTTTCTTAACGAAAGATTTGGATACATGAACAACCAATTTTTGTCCCAAACTTTCAATTTCAACTATCAACTTATGATTGCGGTTAACCTCTATAGAAGTGGCAATCAAACCTTGAAATGGTCCCTTAATAACTTCAACTAAATCTCCTGATTCAAGACTTGTTGTTTCGTCAAATTGACATTGATAATCAGCTTGAAGAATTATTCTTAAGTTGTTTATTTCAAAATCTCTTACTACAGCTGGTTTACTTTGGTAATATAATACCGAATGAAAACCTGGCGTATTATAAATAAGTTTTAAATCTGACTCAGACGAATGAATAAACAAAGTGGATGAAATTAAAGGTGTTGAAACCTTTTTTTTTCGATCACTCCATTGCTTTAAGCTTGTTTGAAGCGGTAAAAAAACCTCAAAACCAAGCTTTTGTAATCTTTCTTCAACTTTTTTTTCAGCTCTTGAATTTGTTTTGATAACGTACCATTTCTTATTTTCAAGAGTTTCTTTTAAAGAAAGATTTTCAACCATACGTTCAAGCTATTGCAAATATAAAGATTTTATCGTGCTTTCATTCGCCTTATTTAAAGATTAGCTTAATTTTGTTTCAGATAATGAAAATTGTAAAAATTATAAACAGCTCCTCAACTGTTATCAGTTTGCTGTGTTTGTTCAGTGTATTTCTCTATTTTGGATCAAAAGTTGATTCAGTAATAACATTTTATTTTCAACTTTTTATCAAATTAGGTTTAGCTTTTGGGGTGGTTACTCTTATTTTACGGTACTTTAAAGATCGCAAATTTGATTTAACAGTCTTAGCTTCTGATGTTTTCTTTTTAGCATTTTTCCTATTAATTATTTTCAATAAGCACCATTCAATATCTTTTTTTAAATACAATTTATCATTTGTTTTAGGTACTCTATTTTTGTTTATACGAGAATTTTCTACCTTAACGATTAACTACAAAAGAAAAGTTTTAAATCCTGCTCAGTTATTTATTATCAGTTTCTTAGGTATTATTTTTCTAGGAGCTTTTTGTTTGCAATTACCAAATGCTACGACTGAAAAAATTTCTTTTCTAGATGCTCTTTTCACCTCAACTAGTGCAGTTTGTGTGACGGGGCTTTCAGTTGTTGATACACAATTTACTTTTACGACTTTCGGCAAGGTAATCATCATGATCTTAATCCAAATCGGTGGACTTGGAATTATGACCTTTGCAAGTTATTTTAGTTACTTTTTCAAAGGATCGAGTTCCTATGAAAACACATTAGTTTTAGGTGAATTAACTAGTGAGAATAAAATAGGGGAGGTTTTTAGAACAATTAAAAAAATCTTAATTCTTACAAGTTTAATCGTATTTACTGGAGCAGTAAGCATTTATTTCACAACTCCTTCCAAGAATTTTGATTCGTTTTTAAATCACGTTTTTTTCTCAGTTTTCCATAGTGTTTCAGCTTTTAACAATGCTGGTTTTTCAACTTTGTCCGCTGGATTATACGATGATACTTTAAAGTTTAACTATTCCTTTCACCTCATAATTTCATTTTTAATCATCTTTGGAGGTATGGGATTTCCTATTGTTTTCAACGTTATTCGATTCTTTAAATACAAAATGACCTTGCTTTTCAATCGTTTTTTTGACACAAAAAAAGTAGAACACGTTCCTTGGGTTATCAATTTAAATACTCGAATAATTTTAATCACCACCTTCATTTTATTGGTTGTTGGAACTGTTGCCTTCTACTTTTTTGAATACAATGGTGTACTAAAAGACCACAATGATTTCGGTAAAATAGTTACTGCTTTTTTTGGGGCTGTAACTCCTCGAACGGCTGGATTCAATACATTCAATATGGCTGAATTGAGTTTTCCTACTGTTATGTTTACGATCTTGTTAATGTGGATTGGAGCCTCTCCTGCATCTACTGGTGGAGGTATAAAAACAAGTACCTTCGCAATTGCTACCTTGAATTTTATTTCATTGGCTAAAGGAAAAGATAGAATCGAAATAAACAGAAGAGAAGTTGCTGATATTTCCGTTCGTCGTGCTTTTGCAATCATCTCCCTTTCACTTGCTGTTATTGGTTTAGCTGTATTAATTCTAGTGAAAATTGAACCCGACAAAAGCTTCATTCATCTATCATTTGAAGCGTTTTCTGCATTTAGTACAGTGGGTTTAAGTATAAATCTAACACCACGTTTTGGTGAAGGTGGAAAAATTGTGTTGATTTGCTTAATGTTTATTGGTCGTATCAGTACTTTAACAATGTTGATTGCGATTTTTAGAAAAACGAAATACAAAAATTATAAATACCCTAAAGAAGAGATTCTCATAAATTAATGAAGCTATGATGAAATACATAATTGTCGGATTGGGGAACTTCGGTTCTTCACTCGCGATGAAGTTAACAAATCAAGGAAACGAAGTAATTGGAGTGGATAGCTCCATGAACAAAGTGGAAGCTTTGAAAGATAGAATTTCATACACTATTTGTATGGATGCCACCGACCAATATACAATGACAGGTTTACCAATGAAAGATTCTGACATCGTTATTGTTGCAATTGGTGAAGATCAAGGTGCAAATATTATGGCAACTGCGATTCTTAAAAATATGAATGTCAAGCGTTTGATCAGTCGAGCTATTAATCCAATGCACGAAAACGTTCTACGCGCAATGGGTATTACCGAAATCGTAAATCCGGAAGTAGAAACCGCCGAACGTTGGGCGAAAAAATTGTGTTTGAGAGGTGTTGTTGACTCGTTTGAAGTAAACGGGGAATACAGTATTGTTGAAGTAAATACGCCAGCGAAATATGTTGGTAAATCACTAGAAGACATCGGCTTTCGTAAGAATATGAATTTAGTAGTCTTGACAACTTTACGATACGAAAATCAAGAAATTTCAAAAGGATTTTTTAATAAAATAACGCGTGTTCAAGGTGTAGCTTCACCACAAACTGTTTTGGAAGAAGGAGACATAATGGTAATTTATGGAAGTAATAAAGACATTCAAAATTTATTGAAGATTACGTGATGCAACATTTAATCGACTCATATAAACACAAAGGAAAACGTAAAATTCTCATTTCCGAATTAGCTGAAATGGGAATTACTGATCAACGAATTTTGGAAGCATTTGATGCAACACCAAGACATTATTTTTTAGACTTAGCTTTTGAAGAGCAAGCTTACTCCAATATGGCTTTTCAAATTGGTGCTGGTCAAACTATTTCGCATCCTTACACAGTAGCTTTTCAAACTGAATTATTGGAATTAAATAAAGGTGAAAAAGTTTTAGAAATTGGAACTGGTTCTGGTTTTCAAACTTGTATTCTTTGTAAACTTGGGGCAAAAGTTTACTCTATTGAACGTCACTTGATTTTGCATCAAAAAGCAAAAAAAATGACAGACTTTTTTAATTACAACGCTAAACTATTTTTTGGTGATGGTTATCAGGGTAGCCCTTCTTATGCTCCTTTTGACAAAATTTTAGTAACCTGTGGCGCTCCAGATATACCTACAGAATTGTTGAAGCAATTGAAAGTTGGGGGAATAATGGTCATTCCTGTTGGCGAGGGTGCGGAGCAAAAAATGCTTAAAATTGTAAAAATTCAAGAAGGAGAGGTGAGTTTGAAAGAATATGGTACTTTTAAATTCGTTCCGATGCTTGAACATAAAGTTAATTCACAAAAATGAAAGTACTAATTATTGATGATGAACGTGCCATTCGTCGTGCGCTGAAAGAAATTTTGGAGTTTGAAGATTGCACTGTTTTAGAAGCTGAAAATGGCAAAGAAGGTTTAGATATATCAAGAACAAATGCACTTGACTTAATCTTTTGTGACATTAAAATGCCAGTTATGGATGGAACTGAAGTTTTAGAAGCATTAATTTCTGACGGAAATGAAGTTCCAATCATTATGATTTCTGGTCATGGAACAGTTGAGACTGCTGTTCATTCAATCAAAAAAGGTGCATTTGATTTCATTGAAAAACCATTGGACTTGAACCGTATTTTAGTGACTTTACGAAATGTAAAAGACAGAAATAGTTTGGTGCAGGAAACTAAAATATTAAAAACAACTGTCAAACGAATCAAAGGCAGCTCAATAATTGGCGAATCTGAAGGAATTCAAAAAATAAAGGCAATGATTGAAAAAGTTGCTCCTTCTGATGCACGCGTTTTGATTACTGGTGAAAATGGTACTGGAAAAGAATTAGTTGCTCGCTCTCTTCACGATTTATCGAATAGAAACAAAATGCCTTTTATCGAAGTAAATTGTGCTGCGATTCCTTCAGAATTAATTGAAAGCGAATTGTTTGGACATGAAAAAGGAGCATTTACTTCTGCAGTTAAAGACAAAAAAGGAAAGTTCGAATTAGCCTCTGGTGGAACATTGTTTTTGGATGAAATCGGAGATATGACCCTAAGCGCTCAAGCTAAAGTATTGCGTGCCTTACAAGAAAATGTTATTCAAAAAGTAGGAGGGGAGAAGGATGTAAAAGTGAATTGCCGTGTTTTAGCTGCAACAAACAAAGACTTGAGAAAAGAAATTGCAGAAGGACGTTTTCGGGAAGATTTGTACCACCGTTTAGCTGTGATTTTAATTCATGTGCCTTCCTTGAATGAAAGAAAAGATGATATACCAATGTTGGCAGAGCATTTCTTGACTTTGATTTGCCAAGAACACGGAATTGCAAAAAAGTCTTTTTCAGCAAAAGCACTCAAAGCGCTTCAAAATGTTGATTGGACAGGAAATATTAGAGAGTTGAGAAATATCGTTGAACGACTCGTGATTTTATGCGGCTCTGAAATTCAAGAAGATGATATTTCTATCTACGCTAACCCAAAACATCAAGCTTAAATTAAAAACTTAATCAGTAAAATATGAATTCAAAATTCAAAGCATTAATTCCTCATTTAGTTGCAATCGCTGTCTTTATCGGATTGGCTTCTATGTATTTTTCACCGTTATTTGAAGGTAACGCATTGCGCCAAAGTGATGTGAAACAATTCCAAGGAATGGCAAAAGAAATTGTTGATTACCGTTTGATGAATGAAGGAAAAGAACCTTTGTGGACCAATTCAATGTTTGGTGGAATGCCAGCTTATCAAATTTCTGTTACACACGATTCGAATGTGCTAATTTACGTGGATCGTATGATGAAACTAGGTTTGCCAACACCAGTCGGGATATTGTTTGTAGCTATGCTAGGATTCTACATTTTTGCTCTTTGTTTGCGAGTTAATCCGTGGCTTGGAATTTTAGGTGCAATTGCTTTCGGCTTTTCAACAATAAACATTCTTTATATTGCTGGTGGACATATTACAAAAGTGAATGCAATTGTTTATATGGCGCCTGCTTTAGGTGGAATGATTCTCGCTTTCCGTGGAAAATGGTTATTGGGAAGCGGAATTTTTGCTTTGTTTTTAGGTTTGAATATCACTGCAAATCACTTGCAAATGACCTATTATCTTGCATTTTTATTAGCTGCTGTTGCAATTGGTGAAAGTATTCGTTTATTAATTCAAAAAGAAGTTATTACACTTGGAAAAACGATAGGAGCACTTGCTCTTGCAACAGTAATCGGTATTTTACCTTCAGCTAGTAATTTATTGACAACTTTAGAATACAGCGAACATACCACTCGAGGAACAACAGATTTAACAATTAAACCCAAAAATCCAACAAACGTTCAAGAAAAGGAAGGATTGAATAAAAATTACATTTTAGAATACAATTTTGGTCCAGGAGAGTTTTTGTCTATTCTTGCTCCAAATGCGAAAGGAGAAAGAGGAGAATACTTAGGAAATGATGAAGCTGCGATGGAAAATGTGGATAGTCAATATGCGCAACAAATCGCACAAATGAATCGCTATTGGGGAGGACAATCTTTTACTGGCGGAGCTTTTTACTTTGGTGCATTTATGATTGCCTTTTTCCTTTTAGGATTGATTTTATTGAAGGATAATTTAAAATGGCCTTTCTTGGCGATATCCATTTTAGCAATTTTATTAGCTTCCAATGACCCAGGTGGAATCAATGATTTTTTCATCAACAAATTCCCGATGTATAACAAATTCCGAGATTCAAAAATGATATTGGTGTTGTTACAAGTGATGGTTCCTGCTTTGGGAGTTTTGTTTCTCGATCGTTTTTTCAAGAAAGAAGGAATAATTGGTGACAAGAAAATTTGGTTGTATGCAACAGGTGGTGTTACTCTTTTAATTGCAATTTTATACATTATCCCTACGCTTTCTGGTTCATTTATTTCTGCAGAAGAAGTGAAAATGTTTGCTCAAGCTGCTAAATCTCCAGATCCAGCGCAGGTTTCATTCGTGAATGGTTTGAAAGGCGAACTTATCAATACGCGAATCGGACTTTACAAAGGTGATATGGGAAGAGCTCTTTTCCTTGTGATTTTAGCTTGTGGAATTGTTTTAGCCTCAGTTTACACAAAAATGTCTCATTTTGTTTTCAGTGGAATTGCTATCGCTATCGTTGCTTTTGATAATATTTCTATTTCAAAAAGATACTTGAACAATGAAGAGGAAGGTGGCGTTTATAAAAGCTACGAACCAATTGATGCAGCTGCATTTCCAACTCTTCCAGCTTTGGCTGATAATCGAATATTAGCTAGTGAAATGGAAAGCGTTCCAAGTTTTGCGTCAAAAGTTTCAGAGCTTCAGTCTAAAATGGTGGAATCTATTCAATACAAACAAATCACGGATGAACAAACTCGCAGAGCAATTGCTGCTTTTGGTATCTTGAATTTGAATACGAATTACCGTGTATTGTCTTTCTCTAATCCATTTGCAGAGACAACAACAAGTTATTTCCATAAAAGTATAGGTGGTTATCACGGTGCAAAATTGAAGCGCTACCAAGAAATTGCTGATTTCTACATTTTTGATGAATTGAATCGCATTAATCGTGAAATTGGAATGGCTAAAAATGTCAAATTACAAGCTTATGGAATGACTGGAATAGTGACGAATGAAAATGCGAAACAAATTTTTGACACCATTCAAATTGATGAAATCGCTGTTACTGACTCAAATGCTGTTTTGAATATGTTGAATACCAAATATTTAATTGTTGACAGAACGAAGAATCCAGTAAAAAACACAAATACCAATGGAGCAGTTTGGTTTGTTGGCTCAGTGAAACTAGTTAATTCCTCCAATGATGAAATGAAAGCTTTGGAAGGGTTGAATTCTAAAAACGAGGCCATTTTCAACACGAAAGATTTCCCAAGTATTTCAATGAAAAAAGCGTATTCAAAAGATTCGAATGCTACGATTAAATTAACAAGCTATGGAACGAACGTATTAAAATACAGTTCGAATTCAAAAACAGAGTTGCCAGCAATTTTTAGTGAAGTTTATTATCCTGAAGGTTGGAATTGTTATGTTGATGGTAAACAAATAGAAACTTTTAGAGCAAATTACATTCTTCGTGGAGCAATTATCCCAGCTGGAAAACACACTATTGAATGGAAATTTGAACCTGAATCTTATACAAAAGGTTCTACTTATGCTTCCATTTTTTCAATCTTGACGTTGTTATTGTTCTTTGGTGTAATAGGTTTGGAATTAAAAAATCAATTAAATTCTTCAACTAAAGAATCTTAAAATCCTTTAACTATTTGCTTTTAGATAATTATCAATTGACTTAAATAAACAAAAATCAGTTAAATGAGAAAAACTCTAGTTATATTGCTTTTGTCAGCATCAACTTCTTTTGGTCAATCTGTTAATGATAATTTATTAGTTCATTATAAAATGGATGGTAACGCTAACGATTATGGTGGTAACGAAAATCATGGTTCTGTTAATGCAACCTTAACTACTGATAGAAACGGAAATCCGAATGGAGCTTATCATTTTGATGGTGTTACTGAGTTTATAAGTTTTCCAAACGTTCAACAATTAAAACCACAGTTACCTATAACTTATTCATTTTGGGCAAAACTTGACAATACAAATGCAACTAAAACTGTTTTTGTAACAAATTGTTTTTCAATTAATAATCATTCAGGTGTTTGGATGAACGGTTCAGGAAGTGGAAAATTAGCTATTAATTACGGTGGAGCAAACGGTTCAACTTCTGATGATAACCTTCGAAATAAAATTGGAACAACAATATTACAAACTGGAATTTGGTACCATTTCGTTGGGATTTGTAAATCGGCAACTGATATGGAATTGTATATTAATTGCGTTAATGATGGTGGATCCTACAATGGCTATGGCGGGAATGTAAATTACACTAATGACGCAGGAAATATTGGAAGAAAAGATGTAGCGACACAACTTCCATACTATTTTAAAGGTTCTATGGATGAATTTATGTTTTGGGATAGAGCATTAACACCTGATGAGATAAGTATGGTTTGTAATGGAAGAACATCTTTAGATGAAAATGATTTTAGCCATGTTTCAATTTATCCTAATCCAACAAATACCTTTTTGAATATTAAAAACCATTTAGACGAATTCAATTATTACAGAATTTACAGTCTTACAGGCCAAATTTTAACTGAAGGAACATTCACTGAAGAAATTGATGTTAACTATTTTTCTGCTGGATCTTATATCTTGGAGTTATTTACTGAAACAAAGTCTTTTAAAAGGAAGTTTATTAAAGATTAGAATTTCTAGTTTTTAATCTTTTGTTAAAACATGCTGATAATTAAATCATGTAGCTTTTTATAACTATTCTGTGCATTCAATTCCTTGGCAGCTAAATCAGATTTTTCCTTGTAGTAAATGATTTTATCAGTGGTGAAAGAATTTACGGTTTCTGCTAAATTCTTGGCATCAAAGTCTTTGGAAATTAATCCTAAATCAAAGTCAGTTACAATTTTTGCCATTTCTGGAGAAGGCCCAATGGCAATCGCCAAACGACCTTGAATGAACTCGAAAAATTTATTTGGAAGAGCGTGTTTATTGTTGAAATTATTAGGTTCCAACAAATAAATTCCAATGTCGTATTGAGAAATGTAAGGAACAATATCATCTGAACTAACTGGTGGAATCAAACGTACATTTTTCTTTGTTCCGATTAATTGTTCTAGTTCTTTTTTGTATTCCTCTTTTCTGAAAACCAGCATTAAATCCAATTCGAAACGCTCATCCACAAAATCCATCATTTCGATCATGTTCTCGATTTTACGCTGAGGTAATGCCAAACCGTGATGCATAATTTTGATTTTTTCACCCACTTTCATCGAATTGGTATTTTCAAAGTAATCGGCAGCGTTGGTCAATACCATTGGATTTAAACCAAATTCAGAATTGTATTTTTTAGCAATACCGTCACAAACTGTTAACATGAAGTCTGCTTTATTCGCATACTTTTGGATGAGGTTGGTTTTGTATTTTTTGAATAAAATTCGCCAACGTAAACTGTCATTATTTTCTTCTGGAGAATATTCATGCGCATCAAAAATAACTTTAGCATTTCCTTTAATTTTTAAAGCTACCGGCAATGCATCTGCGTCGTTTGCTATGATAACATCAAATTGTTTCCCTTCTATTTTCTCAAGCGTCAATTTGATTTCTTCCAAATTCCAATAGTAGGATTCAAACATCCCCAACAAAAGCTTTGGTAAAGGAATTATAAAATTCATTTTATTGAAAGGGCAGAAAACATAAATATGTGTGACGTTTTCAATTTCAGAATCAGCAAGACCAACAGTTGTGATTTCGTAAAATTCTTTGAAATAATTAATTTGTCGTTTTACTCTAGGGTCACTTTTAAGGTTTGAAAACGAAATAAGAAGCATTTTTTTCATAAGTGCAACTTATTTTTTCTCCATTAAAACAACCATGTGAAAAGGAATTTTTTTCGTCAAAAGTACATTTAAAGAATCCATTGCAAAAGCTATTGGGTTGAATTTAAATTCATATTCAAATGCTGTATCACATTTTGGACAGTGTGCATTTCGCTCACCTTTTTTTGCCCAATAATAAGGAATCCAAGCTTTTGCTGGTGTAAGTTTTTGCTTAATATTTGCTATTGAATCCTTGTAAACACGAACGTTTATTCCACATGTTTTTGTATCAACAACTTTGTATTCTGGAAACAGTTTTTCAAATTTTTGAACGCTAAAACTTTGTTGGTGATAGCATCTATGAAAAATCGTATTACATTTTGGACATTGAATATTTCCTTTATTCAAACTTTCTTGATTAGGAACACCAATAAGAATATACTTTTTCGCAATTCGTTTGAGTTCTTTTACAGTTTTATCAAAAGTGGGTGCATCTAAATGTTCTAATAACTCACTTGAAAGAACAAGGTCAAACGATTGATCTTCAACAGGAACTGAATCACAACTTGCGGCAATTTTATCACCTTTTACAAATTCCAAAGCTGCCTTACTTCTATCAACTCCAACAACTTTATATTTTTTAGCAAGTTCGTTGGTAATCAGTCCATTTCCGCAACCGATATCTATAATTGAATTCACATCTTCTGGAATCAATTGTGCAATTATTTTAAAGTTACTTGAAGAATCTTTAAAACTTGACCAATCAAAAGATTCATAATATTTTTCGTTATCCATTTAGAGTGTGTTTTTTAACCAGTGGTTCAATGTAGCAATTCGCCAAACCAACGTTGCAAATTTATTGTTTCCAGCTTTAAATTCGTCAATTATTTTTTTTGTTTTCGTTTTATCTAAAAATGATAATTGAGCATAATTGATTTCTAACAAGTGAGCTAAAGAACCTCTTAACCATAAAATTTCACCTGGCGTGACAAATCCTTTTTTATCGGTGCGCCATTGTATTTCTTTTGGTAAAACACCCTCCATTGACTGCCGAAGTGCGAATTTGGTCCAACCATTGTTTATTTTCAAATTATCAGGAAATTGAAACAATAATTCGACTAAACGATGGTCTAAAAATGGAACGCGACTCTCAATTGAATGTGCCATAGAATTCCGGTCCTCATAATGTAGCAAAGTAGGCAAAGAAGAATAGTTCATTAAAGCAAAATGAAACTCATTTAATTTGCCAGCTGAATAATTTTCGAAAGATTGCCAATCGTTTTTTTGATTTCCAAGAAAAGGTAAGTAATTTTTATATTCAAATTTATAAATAGCATCCTCACTCATAATTGAACTAAGTGCCGATTTCATCAATACATTCGTAAGTTTTGAGTTACTCGCTTCATGAATTTTCTTATAACCTTTAATTCCTTTTGAAAGTTTTCCGAATTGAAAATGTTTCATCCATTCGGCATACAAACGATAATAAGAATGCATATAACCTCCCATGTAATCATCAGCGCCTTGACCACTTAAAATTACTTTTATCCCTTTTTCTTTCGCTAATTTCATAACATAATATTGTGAAACAGGCGAAGAACCAGAAAGAGGAAAATCCATTGTTTTTTCAATTGTATTAAAGTCTTTTGCAATTTCTTGTTCTGTTGGAGAATAATAATTTAATTGAAATTGTTCTGGATATTTTTGTTCAATTGTTTTAATAAATGGTCGTTCGTCAAAACCCTTAGTTGAATCATAATAAATCGAAAAAGTTTCCAAATTCGATGACATTTTATTTTTCAGTAAAGAAGAAACTATACTTGAACTATCAATTCCACCACTTAATGTTGCGCCAATTGGAACGTCACTTCTAACGTGTAGTTGTAATGAGTTGTCGAATAGTTCTTTGAATTGATGAACTGCTTCATTTGTGTCAATGGACTTTTGTTCTGATGGATATGACCAGTATTTTGAAATGCAAAGCTTATTGTCTTTAAATTGAAGATTATGTCCTGGTTCAAGTGCCTGAATACTTGAAAAATAAGTTTCATTTTTAAAACCGATCCAACCCAGTTGTAAACCGCGATTAACTTGTGATAAATTTAAGTTTGGACTGAAATATGGAGTTGTTTTTAATGATTTTATTTCAGATGAAAAGTACAAGTTGTTTTCGTGATGTAAATAATAAAATGGTTTGATTCCAAATCTGTCACGAGAACAAAATAAACTTTTGTCTTCATTATTAAAAATTGAAAACGCCCACATTCCGATGAATTTTTCTACACATTTTTCACCATAAAAGTCGTAGCTTTTTAATATTACTTCCGTGTCAGAAGCAGTTGAAAAAACAATTCCTTTTTCTTTTAATTCTTGCCTTATTTCTTTGTAATTGTAAATTTCGCCATTGAATACTATCCAATATTTACCAAAGTTCATTGGTTGATTTGCTTCTGGATTTAAATCTATAATACTTAAACGATTATGACCAAAATAAACAGGATGAAGGTTTTTAAAACCACTATAATCTGGACCTCTATGGTTAGTGGAAGCAACCATTTTTCGAATCAAGCTGTTGTTAGCGTCTTGATCTTGATTAACAGTAAAAAAACCATGTATTCCACACATATCAATTCAATATTAACCTCGCCATCTCTCTTGTCAAATTCCTCCTTGAGAATTTATGTTCAGAAAGATTACTTGGTGTATTAGTTGGTGATGAATTTAAGATAAAATCCATAATCTCTTGCTTTTCACTTGGATTTAAAGTAACAGAAATAGCATTTTCTTTTAAAATTGCAGCTGCGTCACCGTCTTTTGGACCAATATTTAGAATAGGATTTCCTGTTGCTAAGTATTCAAATAATTTTCCTGTCAAAATTCCTTTGTTGTTTTCAATTTCTGGAATGATTAAAAGGAGAATTCTTGCTTTTATCATAAAATCAATTGCTTCCGAGTGGTTTACATACGGAATGAAAACAACTGATTTTGAGAGGTTTAATTTTTCAACTAAGATTTTAACTCCATTGTGGCAATTCCCAACAAAATGTAGTTTCCAATCACTGTCTTTTTTTATGATTTCAGCAAATGCTTCTAAAAATCCCTCGACTGGATATTGTTCTCCGAGGTTTCCGACGTAGCTGATAGTTTTGTTACTTGAATTGTATCTCAGATTATTCCCCGAATTACTATTCGGGGTTACGTTTTTCTGACTAAGATTATTAGTGAAATCTGAATCATCAAAGCCATTTGGTATCACATGAATTTTGTCGAGGATTTCTTTACGATTTGCGCCAAAATGACGTTTGATGTCTTCGCTTACAACCACAATTTTGTCGGCATTTTTCAAGCATAATTGCTCGAGCTTGTAATCTTTTTTCTTTGCAAACGAAGTACGAAAAAGTTCTTGATTGTAATATATTTCTGTCCAAGGATCGCGTAAATCTGCCAACCAATGTAAGTTGAATATTTTTTTTAACTCCAAGCCAATCAATTGAGTAGAGTGGGGTGGAGAGGTTGTTACAATGCTGTCAATGTTATGTAGTTGAATGAGTTCTTTCGCTTTTTCAAGCGCAAATTTATTCCATCCAATTCGTGCATCAGGAATAAAGAAATTACCTCGAATGAAACGCATTGCTTTATCGACCAAACCTGACTTTTTTTCTCCTGAAAACCCAGCTTGTGGCGCATCTTTTTTTCGTACTTTTTTATATAGTTCAAAAGGGCTACTTGCTTGCGTGGTATGAATCTCAATTCCTTCTGGTATTTCTTCTAATAACGAATAATCGTGATTCGGAAAAGTTGCAAATGCAGGGTCAATGGTTAATACGATGGGTTCAATTCCAAATTCTCGAAAGTACTTCACAAATTTCAGCCATCTTTGGACGCCACTTCCGCCACTTGGAGGCCAGTAATAACTTATGATGAGTACTTTTTTCAAATTAGTTCAATCTGCTTTTTACTGCTTCAATTGCTGTTTTAAGTCCGTCTGATTTTTTACCTCCTGCTGTTGCGAAAAATACTTGTCCGCCACCGCCACCTTGTATATGTGTTGCCACTTCTCGAATGATTTGTGAGGCGTTCCATTTTTTATCTTCTACTATATTATCTGAAATAATCAAACTTAATGCGCATTTGTCGCCGTCAGCATTTCCAAGAATTCCAACGAAATTTTCTGTTTCACCTTTCAATTGGAAAAGAATGTCTTTCACTGAATTGGTATCCACGTCAGCTAATTCTCCTAAGAAATTGATACCGTTGATGGTTGTGATTTTAGCTTTTAATTCAGCCTTAACAATTTTCGCTTTTTCGCGTTGCAATTGTTCGATTTCTTTGGTCAATTGTAGGTTTTTCTGAATCAAATCTTCAACTGCTTTATTCAAATCTTTTGGGTTTTTCAGTAGGAGACTGATGCTATCTAATTTTTCAGCTTTCTCACGGAAATAAGTTTCAGCCGCTTCACCAGTAATTGCAATAATTCTGCGCATTCCAGCTGCAATAGCCGATTCAGAAGTAATCTTAAACAAGCCAATTTTTGAAGTAGATGGAACGTGAATTCCACCACATAATTCAATGGATTCGCCGAATTTTATAACACGTACATTGTCGCCGTATTTTTCACCGAACAATGCCATTGCACCCAACGCTTTTGCTTCTTCAATCGGACAAGCTCTTCTTTCGTCAAGAGCTTCATTTCTCTCAATTGCCTGACGTACCAATAATTCAATTTGAGCTAATTCTTCGTCCGTAATTTTAGCAAAATGTGAAAAGTCAAATCGTAAGTAATCTGAATTTACAAGTGAGCCTTTTTGTTCAACGTGAGTTCCTAAAACTTGACGTAGCGCGTGATGCAACAAGTGAGTTGCAGAGTGATTTTTAGCTGCGTTTTCACGTTTCGTTTCATTCACTTGCGCATTGAATTCTCCATCTAAATTTGCTGGAAGTTTATCCGTTAAATGAATGATTAAGTTATTTTCTTTTTTAGTGTCGAAAATAGAAATGGTATCCGTTCCATTGGTCAATTTTCCTTGATCACCATCTTGTCCACCACCCTCTGGGTAAAAAGGAGTCTGATTGAGAACGATTTGGAAAAATGATTTTTGTTTTTGAGAAACTTTACGGTATTTGATGATTTCAACAGTTGCTGAGGTATTGTCGTAACCGATGAATTCAGTTGTTACATCAGGATTTACTTGTTGCCAATCGTCCGTTTCAACCGCTGTTGCGATTCGTGAACGATCTTTTTGAATTTGTAATTCTTTTTCAAAACCAACTTCATCGATTTGTAATCCGTTTTCACGTGCAATTAAAGAGGTTAAATCAACTGGAAAACCAGAAGTGTCATACAATTCAAAGACCGCTGTTCCGTTGATGATAGTTTCATTTTTAGATTTTGTCAACGCGATTAAGTCGTTGATGCGTTTGATTCCTTGCTCTAATGTTCTAAAGAAACTAATTTCTTCTTCTCGGATCACTTTAGAAATCAACTCTTTTTGACGGATCAATTCTTCGTAAGGATTTCCCATCAAATCGCAAAGCACCAAGGATAAATCACTTAAGAATGATTCTTTTAAACCTAAAGTCTGATAACCGTAACGTACAGCTCTTCTTAAAATACGACGAATAACATATCCAGCGCCATTATTTGCAGGAAGTTGACCGTCAGCAATTGAAAAAGCAATCGTACGAACGTGATCTGCAATTACACGTAAAGCAATATCAGTTTCTTCTGATTTCCCATAAGGGATTCCAGAAACTTTAACGGTGTGTTGAATGAGTGTTTGGAATAAATCTGTGTCGTAATTACTTTGTTTTCCTTGCAAAGCCATTGCCAAACGTTCCAATCCCATCCCCGTGTCAACGTGTGTTGCAGGAAGATTTTCTAATGAACCGTCTGCTTTACGATTGAATTGCATAAAAACGTTGTTCCATATTTCAATCACCTGTGGATGGTCGTTATTTACTAAATCTCGTCCGTTAATTTTTGTTCTTTCAGCTTCGTCTCTTAAATCTACGTGAATTTCTGTACACGGTCCACAAGGTCCTGTGTCGCCCATTTCCCAGAAATTATCTTTTTTAGAAGCCAAAATGATTCGGCCTTCAGCGATGAATTTTCTCCAAATATCAAAGCTTTCTATATCCTTAGGGACATTGTCTTTCGCATCGCCTTCGAAAACGGTTACATATAATCTATCAATTGGAATTTTATAAACTTCAGTTAACAATTCCCAAGCCCAAGCAATTGCTTCTTCTTTGAAATAATCTCCAAAAGACCAATTTCCTAGCATTTCAAACATGGTATGGTGATAGGTATCCACTCCAACTTCTTCTAAATCATTGTGTTTACCAGAAACACGCAAACATTTTTGTGAATTGGCAACGCGTTTGTTTTTCGGTAATTGATAACCCAAGAAAAAATCCTTGAATTGGTTCATACCCGCATTTGTAAACATTAGAGTTGGATCGTTTTTAACAACCATTGGCGCTGAAGGAACTATTTGATGTCCTTTACTAGCGAAAAAATCGAAAAATTGTTGGCGAATTTCAGAAACCGTCATTTAAAATATGTTTGGTCGCAAATTTAGGAAATTGAAAGCACGTGGAAGTTAGTTAAGCTGTTTTTTACTTCCTTCCTTGAGAAGGTTTGCCTTGGCGAATGAGCGAGGAGACGTATAAATAGTTCTTTTTTTAACAGTTTAACTTTAAATCTAAATGACTTTTTTTCTTAAATTTAGGGTAAAAGGTAAAATTCGGTTATGTTAAACTTAGAAATCATTGAAGAAAAATTATTGGAAATACGGAATAAAAAGTACTACTAGATAGAGATGTAGCGCATTTATATGGCATTGAAACCAAACGGGTGAATGAAGCGGTAAAGAACAATCCGGAGAAATTTCCTGAAGGTTATGTTATTTATTTAGATGAGGAAGAAACAGATTTTCTAAGGTCGAAAATTTCGACCTTAGAAATAGGAAATGAACCGGTCGAATTTTTCGACCGGTTCCAAAACCTAAAACATTCCACTGTTCGTCCAAAGGCTTTTACAGACAAAGGTTTGTATATGTTAGCGACTATTTTGAAAAGTCCAAAAGCGACTGAAACAACGATTGCAATTATTGAAACGTATTCTAAACTGAAACAGTTTACAAAAGCTATTCAATCCATTTCAGTTCATCAAAATGAAAATTCAAAGCAAGATTTGATGAAAAAAGGAAATGAACTATTATCGGAAATATTGGAGGAAGAAATGCTAATTGACGAAACGGAAACTTCAATAGAATTCAATTTTGCTTTGTTGAAACTCAAACATACTGTGAAGCGAAAAAAGTGATTTAGTTTTTTACTTGTGTTACTTTTGTTTAAAAATCAATTAATGGAATTTATCGCTCAAGAATTAGATAATTATGTTTGCTCGCATACAAGTGAGGAAAATGATTTATTGAAAAAAATTAATCGTGAAACACATTTAGAGGTTTTACAACCTCGTATGTTGAGCGGACATTTTCAAGGTAGAGTTCTAAGTATGTTTTCAAAAATGATCCAGCCTGAATGTGTTTTAGAGATTGGAACTTACACAGGATATTCGGCTTTATGTTTAGCAGAAGGTCTGAACAAAAACGGAAAATTAATCACAATTGATGTCAATGAAGAATTGGAATCGAGAGTGAGAAATTATTTTCAAAGTTCTGATTTCAAAGAACAGATTGATTATCGAATTGGTGATGCAATGAAAATCATTCCAGAATTGAATGAGCAGTTTGATATTGTTTTTATCGACGCGGATAAATTGAATTACATTAATTATTATAATCTAGTTTTTGATAAAGTGAAAATTGGTGGATACATTATTGCTGATAACGTTTTATGGTCAGGAAAAGTGGCAGATGAATCTAAAAAAGATAAAGACACTGAATTGTTGCGTGAGTATAATTTATTGAATCACAGGGATAAACGTGTCGAAAATGTATTGTTTCCTATTCGTGACGGTTTAATGATAGCTCGCAAAATAAAAGAAAAATGAAAAGAGAATTACGTGAAACTGCTGATGGATCAATGACAATTTATCTTCCAGAAATGGATGAGCATTATCATTCCTATCATGGAGCTATCCAAGAAGCAAAACATGTTTTCATTGAAAATGGTATCCAGCGATTCCCAAAAAAAGATTCAATTTCAGTCTTTGAATTAGGACTAGGAACTGGGTTGAACGCATTACTTACTGCTATTTGGGCAGAGAGAAATCAACAAAAAGTAGCATATTTTGGATTAGAAGCATTTCCAGTTGAGACTGAAATGAATTTTGAAATGAAATACGATAGCTTAATAACAGATTACAAGAGCAAAGATCTTTTTTCAAAAATTATTGTGGCACCTTGGGAGGCTAAAACAGAAATAAGCGATTTTTTCCAATTGTATAAATGTCAGTCCAAGATTCAAACCATACTTGTAAATCAAAAATTTGATATAATTTATTTCGATGCTTTTGGGCCTAGAGCGCAAGAAGAAATGTGGGATTTTGAAATACTTAAAAAGACAACTTCGATGTTAAATCCTGCTGGTTTATTCATAACTTATTGCGCCAAAGGACAATTGAAGAGGGATTTAAAAACCTTGGGTTTAAAAGTTGAAACACTTCCTGGTCCTCCTGGAAAACGAGAAATGACTATCGCTTGGAATATTTAACATTATTTTAATATAATTATGCTTGCATAACAAAATTCTTGCCCTATCTTTGTACGAGAAAATTACATTTCATAGTTGTAGTTTTTGAGTTTTATAGTTTTAGCATGGTTTAGCAGAAAGAGGAACAAGTTACGGTTTGTTCCTCTTTTTGCTTTCTATAAATGCCAAATTTCTTTACAAATTACTTTCAATTCATTTAAAATCAATGCTGTAGCTCCCCAGATTATTTTTTCTTGGATGATGAAACAAGGAACATTTGGCATCGTTAATTCATTAGTTATTTTTATTGAAGTAGCTTTTCTATTAGTCTCGTCTACTAATTCAGAAATGGAAATGGAAAGGATTTCATTAACTTCTCGCTCGTTCTTTTTAAGTGGGGGTAAAATTTCGTGAAAGAAAACATAAGGCATCACATTGAATTTTGAAACGGGAATATTTACTTCCGTTAATTTCCCTATAAAAGTTCCTGCATCAAAAGGAATTTCAACTTCTTCAAAACTCTCCCTCCTTGCAGTGTGTTCAAACGATTCATCTTCTGGATCTACTTTTCCACCGGGAAATGCAATTTGTTTACTATGTGTTCCTTCGTATTCCGAACGTTCAATGAGTAAAATTGAAAAATCATTACTTGTTTCATTGCTTGGATAAATGTGAACAGCAACTGCCGACTTTCTAAAATTCAAATAATCTTCAGCATTATGTTTAATAAATCGCAATGGATAAAAAGCTATGTGAGCATCCAATCCAGGAAGGTTGTTATTTATTTTTTCTTGAAGCGCTAAAATTTTAGTATTCTTCAAAACTAATTTGCTGAATTAACAATTTTGAAAAAATCGTCTTGTAAGTATTTCATATTTTCTGATCTACCAATCAATTGAAAAACGTAAAACGATTTATTAATTTTTTTAGTAGCAATAAAGTAAGTCCTTGAATAGTCAGAATCCCATTTATATTGACGGGTGAAATTTTGAATAACCACTTGTGATAGACATTTTTTACTTAATCTTTTTATTTCAGACGTCCGATATCCAGCACTGCTTTCTTGAGCAAGAGAATTCTGAACGCTATTCATATAGTTTTTTTGAATAGCATGAAGATTTGATCTTTCATTATTTATATACTGAAAGTAAGTCGCTGTAGTGTCAGTAAATTTTTCTACACTAAAATAGAGCGATAAAGAGGGAATGCTCTTTTGCTGAGATGAATATTTTTCTATTGTATAATTTGATTCAAGTTCTTGTTCAAATTTTTGAGGTAATATATAGCTAATATCTACAAAATCTGTTTTTTCCCATTTTTTAAAATCCATGTTATTGGAATACAACTCATTAGCATCTCTAGTTGGAGTGTTCGAATTCGGACAAGCAACTAAAAGAGGAAAAACAAGAAGAAATAGAAAAATCGTTCGCATCATTTCCAAAAATAACTAAAAAAACTATTTGAAGCTTAAAAAATAGAAATTCAACTTTTTTCATTTTTGTATTAAAAAATAAGGGGGTTAATTAAAAATTAACATAAAAAATTTGGAAACACCCCTCTAAAAAATGTACTTTTGCTCAAAAATAATGTAAAAAATGGCAACAAAGAGACTAAAAGCTTATCAAGATGTTCTAAACAGAGAACCTAAACACATCGATTATGATGGTAAGTTATCTGAATTATTTGGGGTGAATGTTTTTCATATTGACGTTATGAGAGAATTTCTTCCATCTGAGACTTACAAATCTATGGTTGAATCTATTCAAAATGGAACGCGTTTGGATCGTAAAAATGCAGATCAAGTTGCTTCGGCAATGAAGGATTGGGCAATTTCTAAAGGTGCAACTCATTATACTCATTGGTTTCAACCATTAACTGGTGCTACAGCTGAAAAACACGATGCCTTTTTAAAACCAATTGGTCCAGGTAAAGCAATTGAGCGCTTTGATGGTGATATGTTAGTTCAACAAGAGCCAGATGCGTCTTCATTTCCAAACGGTGGAATCCGTAATACTTTTGAAGCGAGAGGATATACCGCTTGGGATCCATCATCTCCAGCGTTTGTAATTGGTAAAACACTTTGTATACCAACAATTTTCATCTCTTACACAGGTGAATCTTTAGATTTTAAAATGCCTTTATTGAAAGCTTTACACGCTGTTGATCAAGCTGCTGTTGAAGTTTGTCAATATTTTGATAAAAATGTTACAAAAGTTAATGCTACTTTAGGTTGGGAGCAAGAATACTTTTTAATTGACCAAGCTTTATTCAATGCACGCCCTGATATTCTAATGACTGGAAGAGCTTTATTTGGTCATGCGCCTGCAAAAGGTCAACAATTAGAAGACCATTATTTTGGTTCAATTCCAGAACGTGTAACAGAATTTATGCGTGAATTTGAAATCGAGTCATTGAAATTAGGAATTCCTGTTACAACTCGCCACAATGAGGTTGCTCCAAATCAATTTGAATGTGCGCCTATTTTCGAAGAATGTAATCTTGCGAATGACCATAACTTATTGTTGATGGATTTGATGGAAAAAATCGCTCGTAAACATAACTTTAGAATTTTATTCCACGAGAAACCATTCGCTGGCGTTAACGGTTCAGGAAAACATAACAATTGGTCATTAAGTACAAATACAGGTGTAAATTTATTAGCACCAGGTAAAAATCCAAAGTCAAATTTACAGTTCTTAACATTTTTCGTAAACACAATCAATGCGATTTACGATAATGCTGATTTGTTAAGAGCAGCAATTGCTTCAGCTGGAAATGACCATCGATTAGGCGCAAACGAAGCCCCTCCGGCAATTATTTCAGCATTCATCGGTACTCAACTTTCTGCTTTATTAGACGATTTAGAGCAAAATGTGAAAGCTGGAAAAATGACTCCGCAAGACAAAACAGAGTTGAAGTTAAACATTGGTAAAATTCCGCAAATTTTGTTGGATAACACAGATAGAAATAGAACTTCACCGTTTGCATTTACTGGAAATAAATTTGAGTTTAGAGCTGTTGGTTCTTCTGCAAATTGTAGCTCTGCAATGATAGTTTTAAATACTATTATGGCGAAACAATTGAAAGAATTCAAAAAATCAGTGGATGCTCGCATTGAGAAAGGTGAATCAAAAGATGAAGCAATTTTGAAAGAACTTCAAGTTTTAATCAAGCGTTCTAAAACTATTCGTTTTGAAGGAAATGGTTATGGTGATGAATGGGTTAAAGAAGCCGAGAAAAGAGGTCTTTCAAATCACAAAGATACTCCACGAGCTTTGAAAATTTGGGATGACAAAAAAGTTGCAGATTTATTTGAAGAAATGAATGTACTTTCTGCAAGAGAGTTAGAAGCAAGAAAAGAAATTGAGTTTGAAAACTACGTATTGAAAATTCAAATCGAATCGCGTTTGATGGGAGATATGACTCAAAACTATTTTATCCCTGCGGCAACTGAATATCAAAATAAATTAATTCAAAATGTTCAAGGCTTAATTTCAATTTTCGGTGAAAAAGTAGGAAAACAAAATGGTAAAGCTATTATCGAATTGATAGAAGAAATTTCTGGACACGTAAACGCAATGAAAACTGCTTCTGACGCGATGTTAGAAGAACGTAAATCAGCTAATAAACACGAGCACGCTGAAGCTAAAGCACTTGCGTATTGTGATAAAGTAAAACCTTATTTTGATGAAATTCGTTACAATGCTGACAAACTAGAATTGTTAGTTGATGATGAATTATGGCCATTGCCGAAATTTAGAGAAATGTTATTTACGAGATAAAACCTTCTACTGTAAATAATTAAAACGTGTGTTAAGCAATTAGCACACGTTTTTTTATTGACTAAATTGTGGATGAAAGCGCAAGTTTTAGCAACTCGTGATAAACATTTTTATTTTCTTTTACGGGTATTAAAATTTCGTAAGAAGTGGCATTTGTTTTTTTAAACTCTACTTTTTTTGTTGTCTGAAGAAGCTTCTTAGTTGATTTAAAAACAGGAATAACCTCAATCAACATCCCTTTCCAACCTGCATTTTCTAATTTAGTGAGAAGGTTTAAATCCCCAGATAGTTTTATTGGATTAGTACTTTTAACAATGCAAGGAACACTAGTTTGTGAACTTAAATAAATTGTTTTGGGACTTACTTGTGAAAAATAAAGTTTCTCTTTCCCTAAAATTATTGAGTTTTTATCAATCAAAAAATTAGTATTTAATTGTTTCATTAAGTTAGAAATTAAAGAATCTACTTTCGTGTTGTGCTTGAATGTCAGTAATAAATCAATTTTTGGAATCCCGATAATTGAATCATTTTCAGTGAATTTAAAGCCATGATAGTTTGCTGAAATATGTCGAATCTCTCTAAATGGAAAATTGATGCTAGGTAGAATTGGGATTTGTTTAAGTTGTTCCTCAATAGCAATTCCTTCTTCAACCGGAAATGAAAAATGAAAACCACTTTCTTTTAGTATAAAGTGATTTTTTGGTTGGTTTTGCTGGTGATTTAGTGAGATTTTAATGTGTTTTTGTTGAATGGAAATAGCACTTGATTGTGTTAATTTTTTATTCTCAAAGCTTAAAACTGAAATGTCTCTTTTTGATTTTAAAGAATAATCAAATGATTTCGAAAACTCTTTTTTTAAGGATTTAAAGTTCTTTTTATTGCCTTCAATTATAAAACACTTCTCATTTTCTGTTTCAAAATAGGGAATAGAAAATTCTCCTTCAATTCCACTATTTGTAGATTTGATCCGGATAATTGAAAAGTTTTCACCGTTCATTTTAATTGCAATCAATTCGATCGGTGCTGTTAAGTCAATATTTAAATCTGAAACTGAAAAATTGTTTCCTTCTTGATTTTTAGCTATTGTTTTTAGTTTTTCAAGTACAAGTCGATCCTTAACAACAAAAAGCTCATTGAAAAGAAATTTCTTTAATAATTGAACACTTTCAATTCTAGAATATTGAACAGTATTTATTGGAATTGAAATCGAAGTTTCTAGTTTTTCAGAAGGCTTTTTTTGTGTTATTGAATTAATTGCAAAAAGAATTATTCCAAAAATTACAAAAACAATTATTTCTTTTAGTTTATTCATTGTAAAGTAAAGGTACATCAAAGTTGAATTGATTACTTTTGAAGATGAAAAAAAATATCGCAAGATTTCTTTTCCGAATTTTTGGATGGAAAATTGATGAAAGAGGACCTGATGTACCGAAGGCTGTGATAGTTGTTGGTCCACACACTTCGAATTGGGATTTTATTATTGGTAGACTTTCTTTTGTCCTTTTTGGGTTAAAAGGGCGATATTTAGTTAAAAAAGAACTTTTTTTTCCGCCATTAGGTTGGTTTTTAAAATGGATTGGAGCAATTCCTGTAAACCGAAAACGTAAAAGTAATTTAACTGAGGAAGCAGCAAAACTATTTGACAAAGCTGATTCATTGTATATTGTTTTTTCCCCAGAAGGAACGAGAAGTTATAATCCAAATTGGAAAAAAGGTTTTTATTACATAGCACAAAACGCAAATGTTCCGATTTACATTTGTTATATGGACTACAAAACCAAAACAGGAGGTTTTCATTCGTTGTTATATCCTACAGGCGATGTTGATAAAGATATTGAACACATTAAGAGTATTATGAGAAATTATCAAGGACGATTTCCTGAAAATGGTGTTCGTTAGGAACCTCCAGTTTTTTTAATCGTGTTTGTTTTTTTATCATAACCATAAGGACAGTGTTTACAACCACTTTTACAGCAATATCCTCTTCTTAAATGGTATTTTTCTGTGAAAACTATATACCCTTCTTCACTCAAATAATAATCTTCAGAGTCTAAATTTGAACGTTTTGAGAAAGAAGAAAAATCATCAGACATTTTGCGAAATATGGATTGGATTAAAAATATAACTAACAAAACGAAAATAGAACCATTCGTTTACAATCAGCTTAACGATTTGAATTGTAAATTGTTCATTAAGAGAGATGATTTAATTCATAATGAAATTTCAGGCAATAAAATTAGAAAGTTAAAATACAATCTACAGTTCTGTTTGGATAATTCTTTGAAAGGAATTGTGACTTACGGTGGAGCTTATTCAAATCATCTTTTAGCTAGCGCAGCTGCCGCCAATTTAGCGGGAATTAAAGTTATTGGGAGAGTTCGAGGAAATGAACTTAACGTTGAATCAAACGCTGTTCTCAAAAGATGTAATGAACTTGGAATGTCCTTGGAGTTTTTAGACAGAACTTTTTTTTCAAAAATCAAGAATCAAAATGGCATAATAGAAGTAGATGGTAGTTCATTTTTGTCAATTCCTGAAGGTGGTAGCAATCTAAGTGGTGTAGATGGTTGCAAAGAAATTATCACAGAATTGAATGAAGATTTCGATTATTATTGCCTAGCTCAAGGTACAACAACAACGAGTATAGGTGTCGCTCTATCGATTCCTAAAAATGCTAAATTAATAGTTGTTCCAGTTTTAAAAGGATTTGATAGTGAATTGGAAATGAGTTCGATAATTGGCAAAGAATTTCTTAAATTCAAAAATCAACTAATTGTTTTAAACGAGTATCATTTTGGAGGTTATGCTAAATCAAATGATGCTTTAAATCAATTTGTTGATGATTTCAACAGACAAAATGCTTTTGAGATTGAACCGGTTTACACCGGAAAAGCAATGTTTGCGCTTGTTGATTTTCTTAAGTCAAAAGTTGTACGCAATAAAAAAGTCCTCTTTGTTCATACAGGAGGACTTTCAAAATGGAAAAATAGTTAACCTATTTTAATTTTGTTCTTGAAGAAGATTTTTTGTATAAACTCATAGTTTTAAAATAAACTTCTATTGCACCAACACTCGCTGTTGCTTGACTTAAATACGATAAGTTTGCATCAAAAGCCAATCCGAATCTGATACCTTTTATTTTAAAACCTAGAGTTGTAATTAATGCATCATTGTGTCGGTAATAAAAACCATAATTCACACAAGTTGTTTTGTTAATTGTGGTGATTTGAGAACTTTCTCTTAGTATATGTTCAAATGTCATCCCAGTAATTAGGTTATAACCTGTACCTGTTTTAAAGTACAATAAACTAGGTTGTAAACGTAAGTCTTTTTTTCTACTAGTGATATCTGCGCCCAATTGTACAACTGATTGCATATAAATTCGATCTCCACCGAAAGAGAAATTAATTTTTTGTCTAGTTAGGTGATTTAATGCCAAGCCACCATAAAAACGCGTTTTGTTTCTCATGGTATATTGATAGAAAACCCCAGCACCCAAGTCAATTGAAGCATATGAGTCATTAACTCCAATTTCTATATCTGGAAGATTTACAAATTGTTCTCCATTCCATTGATTTTCGAAAGTTTGGGCATTTCTATCTAATGATTGTTGATAGAATCCTGGTGCTATTCCAATTGAGATTTTATTATTTCTATCTAGAGATAAAGTATAATTGATTGGAATAGAAACGTTTGTTGTCATCAATTTAGCTGTTCCAGTTTGATCATTTAATGCGTTCAAACCTATCCCAAAGTTATTAGAACCACTGAAACCATCAGGAATTTTGAACTCAGCAGTCAATGTATTTGTTCTCAATCCAACTCCTGGTTCTGGAATAGTTAACCATTGACTTCTAAAGTTGGTGAAAAATCCAAAATCTTCTTCACCAGTTGCAACAGCAGCAGGGTTATAAAGAACAGGTGATTGGTACCAAGTACTTAAATTTCTGTCCTGCTGTGAGAAAACTCCTACAGAAAGTAAAGAAAATAAAGATGCGAAATATATGTTTTTCATATGTATTATCTAATTAACGTTACGTTACCTTTCATTTCATCTGATCTACCATCAATTCTTCTGTAACTTACATAATATGTGTAAGTTGCAGGATTAACTTTTTTCCCTTTAAAAGTTCCATCCCAACCTTCGTGGGGGTCAGTTGTTCTGAAAACCATTTTTCCATAACGATCGTAAATGCGCATGTCAATTTCTGCAATTGCTCCACCTTCTTTTGTGAAACCATTATTAAATTCGTTATCAATATCAACGTTAGTTAAAATTCTAAAGATGTCATTTTCTCCATCTTCATTTGGAGTAAAAGAGTTAGGTAAAACTACTTTCACAAAATCTCTAAAACGAACATTTACACAAATTGAATCAGTTACAGCACAACCATTAGCAGTGGTGTAAGTTACACAATAACATGTTGGAGCGAATGGAGTAACAACTAATGAATCACCGCCTGCACATCCATAACATCCTGAAATACTATCCGCTTCAACACAGCTTTCATACCACATTAAGGTTCCTCCAGCAGGAAATCCTTCAGCGTACAAATAAGCTTCCTCATACATATCTATAGTTGTGTCATTAATTTCATAATAACCAAAAGTAGCAGGGTCGTAATCAATAATGGTTGGTGGAATTGGCGGATTTGCTGGGTTTGGTATTGTAATCTGGCTTGTTGTATCTGATAATGTCACAATTACTGATGGTATTTGACCTACTGTGATTGTTTGAGTTGCTGTATTTGAACCAAAAGTATTGGTAACGGTTAAAGAAACAGTAAAGGTTCCAGCAGTATTAAAGCAAATTAAACCAGGATTTTGTCCAGAATAAGTTGAAGGTGTTGCCCCAGTAAATGTCCACTCATAAGCAAGAGTATTTGAAGAAGAATTGTTTTCTATTGATATACAGTCTCCTGCACACAATAAATCATCTGAAACAATAAAATTTGCAGTTGGTGTTTGAGACCAAATGCTACTTGTCAACAGTATGGAAAGAAACAAAAGGTAATGCTTCATAGTCTATAGTTTTTCAATTTTGTTTACGAAAGTAATTAAAAAAGTTTCAAATTGGTAATTTTTCAGTTATTACCAATCAATAATTGCCTAATTTGATTCATTTCTTTTACGTCGTGTACCCTAAAAATAGATGCACCTTTAAAAAATAATGCCGTGTTTAGAACACTTGTTCCGTTTAATGAATCTTCTGGATTTATCCCAAGTTTTTTATAAATCATTGATTTTCTGGAAATTCCTATTAAAATGGGTTTTTCAAGTATTTGTAACAACTCAAGGTTATTTAGTAAAGTAAAATTTTCACCCAAAGTTTTATCAAATCCAAATCCTGGATCGATTATAACATCATTTATCCCAAGATTTTTTAAGTCATTTATTCTTTCAGAGAAAAATACAATACTTTCTTTCAAAATATTTCTTTTTGAATCTAACGGTAAAGTATTTATTTCGTTACCATTGTTGTAGGTTAAAATGTATGGAACTTTTCTTTGTGCTACAAGTTCAATCAATTTTTCGTCATATAGCCCTCCACTCACATCATTTATAATTGAAATTCCTTCATCAATTCCTATTTTGGCAACCTCATAACGCATTGTATCCAATGAAATCACTAATTCTTTAAATTCCTTACATAGTGCTTTTATGGGTTCAAGAATTCTTTTAATTTCCTCCTCAATACTTGGCATAACTGCATTTGGGCGTGTAGATGCACCTCCTATATCAATGATGTCAACACCATTTTCTAGCATTGATTCAACTGTTTTTAAAATTTCGTTAATCTGATTTTTTCTACTTCCCGAATAAAAGGAATCTGGTGTACAATTAATAATACCCATAATTTTTGGAGAATTTAAATCATATAAGTTCCCTTTTAAATTTATGAATCTGTTTTGCTTGAATTGATGTATTTTTGTCATCAGTTATGGAAAAAACTTCTTTAGAATATACAAATGTAATCAATCTTTGCAGAGAAATCTTTGAAAAGAAAACAAGAGATTACGGTACTTCTTGGCGAATTTTACGACCAAGTTCGCTTACAGACCAAATATTCATCAAGGCTCAACGTATTCGTACGGTTCAAGAAACGGGTGAGAATAAAGTAGGTGAAACTTTTGAAGATGCATTTATGGGAATTGTTAATTATTGTATCATGGCTATTTTTCAACTGAGAAATGACAGTGGTTTTAACGAACAACTTACCTTAGAAGAAGTGATGAAAGTTTACAATGAAATTTCAACTGAAGCTTTTGAACTGATGAAGAAAAAAAACCATGATTACGGCGAAGCATGGCGAGATATGCGTGTTACTTCACTTACAGATTTGATTTTAACGAAAGTATTGCGCATCAAACAAATTGAAGATAATAAGGGGGTTACAGAAATTAGTGAAGGAGTAGAGGGAAATTATTTTGATATGTTGAATTATTCCGTTTTTGCACTCATTCATATTGAATCAGCTTGTTAAAAGTGTGTTAAACAAAATCAGTTAAAGTACTAACGATTATTTTTGATGAAAAATTAAGACAATGAATAACAATTTAATTGAATCGGTTAATGGTTCTAATGGAAATACAAAAAATGTAATTTCTTGGGGGATTAGAATTTTAATTTCAGCTTTGTTTTTGGTTTCGGCTTATGCTAAAATCTATCCAGACCCATCTTATTATTTTAGCATTACAAAATTCGAATACACACAATTATACCCAATGGGTTTCAGTCCAGAATTGGCTGTATATTTCTCTCGTGTGCTTATTGGATTTGAGTTTGCTCTTGGTTTTTTGCTTATATTTCCTTTTAACCTTAAGAAATTAGTAATTCCAGCTACGATTATTATGCTTGCTGTGTTTTCAATTCATTTAACAATTGAGATTTTATCGGGACAAAATTCAGGAAACTGTGGATGTTTTGGTAGCCTTTTACCGATGACACCCCTTCAAGCTTTAATAAAAAACCTTCTTTCAATTGGTTTATTATCGATTTTATTGCTCAAATTTTCAGATGGTTTACGTGTCAATAATAACTTTTTAGCAGTAACAAATATTACAACTTTTTGTGTGCTCTTTTTGTTTATGTTGATTCCTATTCAGAAGAAAACAACAGCTGTAACACCTGTTTCAGTTGAAGTTACAGAACCAGAAATAAATACTGACGTTGATACAAACTCTGTTAAAGCAAATCCAGTTAATGGTGAGCCGCAATCAATAGATGTAAATCCAGAAGAACCAAAAGGTCCTGCAAAAAAAGCTTCAGGTTACGCTAAATATTTTCCTAAAATTGATGAAGGAAAAAAAATTCTTTGCTTTTTCGCCCCAACCTGTGAACATTGCATGCAGACTGGAAAAGAGTTGACAGAACTTAGAAAAGCAGATCCAAATTTCCCTGAAATTCAAATTATTTTTATGGACGAAGCGCCTGAAGAAATCCCTACTTTTTTCAAATTTGCTGGTGCAGAATATAAGCACATGGTTATGGATATTGTGGCGTTTTGGACAGCATTAGGTAATAACAAAGACACACCTGGAGTTGTTTACTTATGGAATGGTAACACACTTAAATTCTATAACGGCACAGAAGGAAAAGATAAATTTAATAAAGCTGAACTTAAAAAATTGGTTAAGAAGGAAAGCTATTAAACCGAAAAGCATTACTTTAGTGAATGCGTAAAAAAATCCTGGCAGCCAATTGGAAAATGAATTTGCTTCGCGATGAAGCCGTTCAGTTAATCAATGATTTCAACAAAGAAGTTGAATTATCAAGTAAAGAAATTGAAGTGGTAGTTTTTAGTCCTTCGCTATATATTTCCGAAATCTCACAGCATACTGATTTTAAAGTTGGAGTTCAAAATTTTTATTTTGAAAAAAGTGGTGCTTTCACTGGTGAATTAAGCATTCCTCAAGTTAAAAGTTGTGGCGCAAGTCAGTTGTTAATCGGACACAGTGAACGGAGACAACTATTTGAAGAATCAGATGATTTGTTAAAGAGAAAAGTGGATGCAGCTGTAGAATCTAATACTCAATTTATATTTTGTTGCGGTGAAGCACTTGAAACACGGGATGCAGAAAAACATATTCAATTTGTTGTCAATCAATTGCACGCTTCCTTGTTTCATTTAGATGAAAAACAAATTTTACTTAGTGCAATTGCATATGAACCTATTTGGGCAATTGGAACTGGAAGAACAGCATCTACTGAACAAGCTGAGGAAATGCACGCTGCAATTCGTGAATCTTTAAGTTATGTTTACGGCGCTAAAGTTGCGAATGAAGTATCTATTTTATACGGAGGTAGCTGTAATGCAAAAAACGCGGCTGAATTGTTTGCTTGTTCAAATGTGGATGGTGGACTAATTGGTGGCGCTTCTTTGCAAAGTGAAACTTTTAATCAAATTGCAAAAGCTTTAATATGAGTGATTATTACGAGTACAGTTTCCAAATCGCACCTTACGAGCCTTGGAATGAAATTATTACAGCCTATCTTGCTGATGCTGGTTTTGAAAGTTTCGTAGATGAAGACCCAATTTTAAAGGCTTATATTCCGAGTGAAAATTTGATTCCTGATGATATAGATTCAATTATTTTAAAATTGGCAACAGAAGAGGAATTGATTGAATGCAACTATTCTTACGTCGAAATCAAACAGCAAAATTGGAATGCACTTTGGGAGTCACAATTTGAGCCAGTTTACGTAAATGATCAACTTTTAATTAAAGCTCCTTTTCATACGGATTTAAATTTTAATGGTCTGATTGTTGAGATAGAGCCGAAAATGTCGTTTGGGACAGGACATCATCAAACAACATTTTTAATGTGTCAAGAAATGATGACAATGAATTTAAAAGGAACAAACATTTTGGATATGGGAGCAGGAACAGGTGTTTTATCCATTTTGGCCGAGAAATTGGGTGCTGATTACATTGAAGCTGTTGAAATTGAATCTTGGTCAGCTGAAAATTGCGCTGAAAATGCAACAAGAAATGATTGTTCTAGAATCGTTTCTTTATTTGGCGATTTTGATGTTGTAACCAATCGCGAATTTGACGTAATCCTTGCGAATATTAATAAAAATGTATTGAAATCACACTTGGCTTTTTATGCTTCAAAATTGAGAGTAAAAGGACAGCTTTTGTTGAGTGGATTCTTCACAACTGATAATGAAGAATTGATTGATTTAGCTGAAAAAGAGGGACTTGATTTTGTGAAAAGCGAGTATAAAGAAAATTGGTCGATGTTGAAATTTTATAAAAATTAAACTATGAGATTTACTAAACTACTACTTATAATTAGTGCTTTGTTGTATTTCAATCCTTCAATCGCTCAAGGTTTTACTAAGGAACGCGAAAAATTCATTAAAGAGTGGCAAAAGTTGGTGACGGAACCTGACGCAGCTTATTTTTGTAAAGAAGTGTTGCCTAAAATGTTAAAAGGTACAGGGATAAACGATGGGCAATTTTCTAAAATTGTAGATAATTGTAACACGCTTCAAGGTAAAGAAGTTCCAGTTTATCCAGAATTGTATCATTTTTTAGCATCTTCATTATACCAAATTGAGAATAAATTTCCTTCTGTTTTTAACACAGAATGGTATTCTATACTAACTGGATTACAAGCTAAAGATCCCGCCAAATTTACTGAGTTTTTGGACTTTTCATACGACTTGTTTAAGTACAAAGCATTTTATAAAGAAGATGGCTTCAGATGGTTTTTTGAAAAAGGAAACATGACTTGGAATTCAGATAAGAAATTGACAATCAAATGCGAAGAAGGAAACTTGGTTTGTCGGGTTTATGACGGAAAACGAGTAGCAGATAGTACAATTGTTTATAGAACTTCAGGTGTATTAGATGTTTTCGGACAAAAATGGGAAGGAAAAGCTGGGGTTATTGATTGGCAAAAAGTGAAATTTGACAAAGAAAAGACGTATGCTAAAATTAGAGGTTATCGCTGTGATTTGAAATCTGCGCAAGTAAAAGTTGATACTGTTGAATTAACAACTCCCTATTTCAAAACGCCAATTCTAGGAAAACTTGCTGATAAAACGATTTTAGAGATGAATGAAGGTGAAAGTTCTCCGCAATTTATATCTTTTGAAAAGCGATTAAAAATTCCTGATTTGAGAGAAAATTTAGACTACGATGGTGGATTTACACTCGAAGGTGCTGACTTTATTGGTAAAGGAACGGAAGAAAAACCTGCCAAAATTATCCTGAAGAGAGATAATAAAAGATTAATAGAAGTGGCTTCAGTTGATTTTCAAATGGATCCAGCTAAAATTATTGCTCGAAAATCTTCTGTTAAAATGTTTTATGCAAATGGAGATTCGCTTTACATAAAAGAAGCATTTATTTTCCTTGATGAGAATAAACAAGAATTAAGTGTTACGGCGGCAAAAAAAGGATATGACTTTGTTCCGTTCGAAGATTATTATTTCAATTTATTTGTAAATGCTCCCGTTTTCGTTTATAAATTGAACACTCCTTTAGCTTATTTTACATATGAAATTGCCACTTCACAAGAGCAAAAAGTTGCAAGTATCGTCTCTCAGAATTTCTATGATCAAGCAGTTTATCAAAAGTTTAAAGGAATGGGTAACGTTCATCCATTCAATACAATTGCCAATAAATGTGAGTCAACTAAAAAGTATGATTTCTCAGAGGGTGACTTAGCGACAATGATGAATAAAACAATCACGCAAGCAAAGCCTGAGTTGGTCGATTTGGCTGCTGCTGGATTTTTAACCTATAACTCAGTAAACAACTTAATTCACGTAGAAAAGAAACTAATCAATTATGCAAAATCAGGAACTGGAGAAATGGATTTTGACAACATAAAAGTTGTTTCTGATTTACGTCCAATGAAATTGACATATTCTGCTCAAGAAATTGCAAATGATCCCTACTTACAGGCAATGCAGAATGATTATGAAAAAAGATCAGCTAAACGTCAACGTGTAATTGCTTATGCTTTAATTGATATTGACAAAAGAACGATGCGTGTGAATGAAGTTGATGAGGTTCAAATTTCAGTTGCTCAAAAAACGGATTTATATCCAGATTCGAGTTACGTCATTTTTGAGAAAGATAGAAATATTCGTTTTGCTGGTTGGTTAGTTGCTGGAAAATTGGAGGTTCATTCAACTGATATGCTGTTTGATTATAAAGAATTTAAGGTAAATATTCCAACATCAGACTATGCATTTTTTAGAGTAAAACCATTAAGAAAAGAGGATGGTACTGATTTTATTCCAATGGTGAGTGCGTTAAGTTTCATGAAAGGGGAAGTTCAAATCGACAACAAAGAGTCCAAATCAGGTAAAGCTGGTAAAAATGCCGAGTTTCCTTTTCTTAAATGTGTTCAAGAAACGAAAGTTTTTTATAATTCTAAAGATATTTTAAAAGGTGCTTATGACAGTACACGTTTCTACTACACAGTTCAACCTTTTAACCTCGATAGTTTGGACAATTTCAGTGAAAAAGCTTTCAGCTTGGTCGGAGAGTTAAATTCTGGAGGTATTTTTCCTAAGATTGCTGAGAATCTAAAAATCATGAATGATTATTCGTTTGGTTTTTTCACTCAAGCACCAGCCGGAGGTTATAGTTTTTATGGAACAGAGACAAAATATGAAAACAAAATTGTTCTTTCTAATAATGGACTACAAGGAGCTGGAACCATTAATTTCTTGCATTCAACTTCCGTTTCTAACAAATTAACTTTCTTGCCAGATTCAACAGTTGGAATTGCAAAATTCACTAATAAAGAAATGTCATCTGGTGTTCTTTATCCTAGTGTTGTTTCAGAATCGGCCTATATCAATTACCAGCCACGAAAAGAAACATTACTTGCTTCTTCTTTTAGAGAAGTTCCCTTGACCATGTTTAATGGAGAAACAGACTTAACTGGAACCGTTTCAATTGACAAAAAAGGCATGATCGGAAGTGGTTCTTTGAAGTTTAAGGAAGCAATCATGAAATCTGATTTATTCAAATTTACACATGACAATATTAAATCTGACAATACATCTTTCAGTTTATTAAACCGTTACGCCAAATTTGGAGAAGAGCCAATCGCCATCCAAGCAGAAGGTTTGAAGGCAGATGTTACTTTTAAAGAAAGAAAAGGAACTTTTAATTCCACAGGAAATAAAGCACAGCGTTTTCCAGCTAATTTATATTACTGTAAAATGGATAAGTTTGTTTGGTTGATGGATGGTGAATCAATTGAGTTTGAGAAAAATAAAGGTGGAGAATCTAATTTCGAGTCAGGTGCTGACTTGGTAAATGACAATTTCTTCTCTTTGGTTGATTCACAAGATTCGCTTCGTTTTAAATCTTTGAGTGCGAAATATGACTTGAAATCGCAAACTATTTTCTGTAGTAAAGTTGATTTCGTAAAGTCAGGCGATGCATTGTTGTATCCAGATAGTATGAAAGTAAACATTAGAAAAGGTGGTATAATGGATCCGTTTTCTAATGCAGTTATCATTGCAGACGCGATAACAAAAAATCACCGTTTTGAGGATGCAAATGTTCAAATTACATCAAGTAAATTGTTTAATGGGAATGCCAAATATTTATACTACGACCGAGATAGTGTCTTGACAAAAGTTCAATTGTCAAATATTAAATCAAACGGTAAGTATACAATTGGTATTGGTGAAATTTCTGAAGCAAGTAAGTTTAAATTGAGTAAAGAATTTGATTATTTCGGAAAAATAAATGTGTTATCGAAATTACAAGGAATCGTTCTAGATGGACAAGCACGCTTGAACCATACATGCAAGTATGAGAAATCTTGGATGTCATTTAAAGATACTATTCTAGCTAAAAACATTCAAATTCCTATTGCTGAAAATCCAGTAAATGCCAAAGGTGAAAAACTATCTAATGGATTCCTTTGGAGAGATACAGAAAGAGCCGATAGTTTAAGAATCTACCCTTCATTTATGTCTAAACAAGAAGGTGAAGTGGATGTTAGATTGTTAAATTCATTTGGATATATTCAATTCAATGATAAAGCAAATGAATTCCAGATTGCGAGCAAAGACCGCTTGAATAAAAAAGATTCTTTAACGAATATCTTGAAATTACATCTAGGAACTTGTTCCGTTGGTGGAGAAGGGGATATGACGCTCGGAATTAATTTAGGTGAAATGAAAACTGATTTATACGGAAAAATCGATTATGACCCAACCGAAAAGAAAACTACTATTATAGCAAATGCGAAAATTGATTTTGTTATAGCTAAAGAAGTGGTGGAAGGCTTGGCTAATAAGTTAAAAATTGTGCAAGAGTTCCCTGAAATTGATATTAAAAATCCAAGTTACAATCTAAGAAATACACTTGCTCATTGGACAAATAAGAAAACAATGGAAGAAATGTTTAAAGATTTTGATGAAGAAAAATTGAAAAAAATGCCTTCATCTCTTGAAAATACGTTTATTCTTACAGGTTTAGTTCTTGAATCCTATGGATCTTCAAATGCAGGAGGAAGAAAAAGTGAGAAAGGTATTATTTCTAGAGAATCTAAAATTGGAATAATGGGTATGAATGGAAATGCGGTTATGAAAGTTGTTGATTTTGATATGTTCTATCTTCAAACATACTCCAAAGAATCTGGTCAAGGATTTTCTTGGAGTCTATCGTTACCAAATGAAAGAAAGTACTTTGTTAACTATGCAATGGATAAAAAAGACGGTGCTTTATTGTTTTACACAAATGATGATATTTTCAATAAATCGATAATGGATATAAAACCAGATAAACGTAAATCAAAAAACTTTACCTTTGACATTGCTGAAGAAGCGATTGGAAGCGCACTTGTTTCGAAATTTAAAGGGTATTTTTTATATAGATAAAGCATGCTGATTTTCATAAACGTATTAATTGCTTATTTCATTGGTTCCATACCAACTGCATTTTGGGTAGGAAAATATTTTCATGGAATTGACATTCGAGAACACGGAAGTAAAAATGCTGGAGCAACAAATACTTTTCGTGTACTAGGTAAAAAATCTGGTTGGCTTGTTTTAACAGTTGATGTATTGAAAGGTGTGGCTGCTGCTACTTTGCCTTATTGGTTTCAAAGTCAGCTTATTGATTTCAAAGATGAGTTGTTGATAATGCAATTAAGTGCCTCTTTTAGTGCTGTGTTTGGACATGTTTTTCCAATCTTTGCTGGATTTCGAGGAGGAAAAGGAGTTGCAACTTCATTAGGAATTGTAATTGGTCTAAATCCAATAGCAGCTGCAATTTGCCTTGGCGTTTTTCTTTTCGTTTTCATTTTTTCAAAATACGTTTCTTTAGGTGCGATAACAGCAGCTTTTGTGTTCCCTTTTGTGAGTTATTTCATTTTGAAAAACGACATTCGAATCATGATTATTTTCACAATTGTGCTTTCATTTTTGGTAATTGTTGCTCATCGAAAAAATATTACGCGATTACTTAGAGGAGAGGAAAATAAAATGAACCTTTTAAGAAAGAAAGCGTAATATCCACAGTTCAAATCGAATTAATTGTACGTTTTGCCTACTAAATACCGCATTTTGCGATTATTCTTGTTATTCCTTGCCTTGAATTTTATCATTGATGTTCAAGCACAGAAGGAAATTGAGCAAAAAAAACGAGCAGATTCCTACTTTCAAAATCAACAATACGCATTAGCAATTAACGATTACCGTCAACTTTTGGCTCAAAATCAAAAGAATATGGAAATCAATTTTAAATATGCGGCTTGTCTTTTTCACACAGATGATATAAAACTTTCAACTCGCTATTTCGATTTAGTTTTAAACCAAACAGAAATTCCAATTGATGCTTATTATTATCGAGCGAAGATTTATCAGCATCAGTATAATTTCACTAAAGCAATTCAACTTTTTACGAAATATCTAGAATTAAAACCTAAGAAAGAACAGACATTTGATGCTCAAACCGAAATTAATTACTGCAAACAAGCTAAAAGTGCCATTAGTCAACCGTCTTCGTTAAAGATTTTGGCGCGGACCGTTTCTCCAGGGATAGATTTTTATACCTATTATAATTTTACTTCAAAAAAGTACAGTTTCTATTCCATAGATGATGTTTTTGAAAAGCAAAACACAAAACAAAATTTCAAGCCAAGTTATGCTTTTTTGCGTGGCATGCGTTACCGAATTTTTGCCAGCTACAGTGATAATTCCGAAAGTGGAAAAGATTTATTTATTCAAAAAAAGGATGAAAAAGGGGAATGGGGAAAACCAATTCGGTTATGTCCAGAAATAAATTCCTCTTTTGATGAAGATTTTCCTTTTTTTGATGAGGTCGATGGTTTTTTGTACTTCAGTTCACGAGGTCATAGTTCGATTGGAGGCTACGATTTGTTTAAAGTGAAATACAGTTTAGATGCAAATACTTGCAGTGAACTAGAAAATTTAGGCTTCCCTTATTCTTCACCAAATGATGATTACTTGTTTGTGCCTGATTATGGAACTCCAAATGCATTATTTGCAACCAATAGAAACGGAAATCCTTCCAAAATTGAAATTGTAAAAGTTGAAAAGGAACAGAAAAAAGTGGAAATGCTTTTCGTTAAAGGTTTTTTTTCTGACTTGATAGATTCCCAAAATACAGATATAGAAATCACGGTTAAACACAAAGAAACAGGCGAAACTTTTGGTCCAATTTACACTAGTAAAGAAGGTAAATATCTTATTTGCTTACCAAAAGATGGCGTTTATACCTATCAATCAAAAGTGACAGGTTCGTTGACAGTGTTTACCAAAGAAGTAGAAATTACGATTCCACCAAAAGGCAAGCAATTTTCACAAGAGATTAAATACGAAATGATTAATTCTAAAGAAGAATTGACAATTATTTCTACAATAACCAACGAAGTTTCAGATGAAGAAATGGATTTATTAATGTTTACACAAGTTGGAAAGTTAGAGGTTAATGCGCAAACATTGCAACAACAAGGAATAACAGCCTCCACCAATAATCAAGAAAATAACGGGGAAGTTAAAACTGAAGTGAATGAAAATCCGCTGCTTGAACAATTGTTGGATAAGGAAATTGATATAGAAAATCAACTCAAAAATCAAATTGTTGTTCAGCAATTGATTCAACAAAATGAAACTAAAATTGAAACAATACAAAAAGAAATTGAGGATTTAAGATTAGTTCAAAATCAAATTACTGTTATTGAGGAACGTAAGAAATCTTTAGAAATTGTTAAATCGAAAGAAGAAACATTAAATCGAATTATAAAAGAAACTGTTGTTTTAAAAGATTTGGAGTTAAGTGAAAGAGAAATTGTTGATAGTAGAGGGAATCTAGCAAAATTGACTGAATTGAATAAATTGCTTGCTGAGGAACAATTAAAAGGTGAAAATCAAAAAGTGAATGAGCTGATTACAACAAATCAAACATTTATCACAGCAATTTCAACCAAGAATAATCCGCCAATTGAAGAAAGAATAAGTTTAAAATCAACTTTAATAGCAACAAATATTACAGAAATAGAAAAAGAGATAAAAAATTATCAAACGCAAGAACAAAATTTATTAAAAGAAATTGAATCCTTAAGACTTTCAAAAGAAGGAAAATCAAATAAACAAGTGGAGGAAATTGAACTTGTTATGGCTCAAAAAGAAAAAAATCTAAAAACTATTCGACAAGTTACTGTAAATGCCCTTTTTATGCTTGAAGAATTGACTTTAAAAGAGCTTGCTTTTAGCGCAGTTTCAGATTTAAAGAATGAAATTGAGTCAAAATCTTCAAAAGTTCCTATAGATGAATTACAAAAGTCAAGTCCTATTTATGTAGAGAAATTCAACATTTCTACAATGGCTGATTTGATTAAAGAAAATAAAAGATTAACAAAAGAAGAAATTCGAAAAGTTGAAGATTTACAAAAAGTTGCAGCAAACTCAATTCTGATTGTAAATAGCGAAATTGTAAAAATTCAAGAAAAATACACTTCCGATTTGTCAAAAATTGAAAGCGATTTACCTGCGATTGAAAAAGTTGATTTAAAGATTTCAAACGAGCAAATTTTTCAAGCGAGTCTTACTGAACTTTTGAAAAAAGAACCAAATGACGAGCAAAAAGAGAAAATTAACGAATTGATACAATTGAGTACTACTCGTTTGGAAACACTGAAACAAGAAAAAGAATCGCTGATTAAAGCAGCAAATGAAGTTAAGCCAAATCCATCGACTACTCCAGTTACCGTTAATGAATTAGCAATAATTCAAGAAAAATACACTTCCGATTTGTCAAAAATTGAAAGCGATTTACCTGCGATTGAAAAAGTTGATTTAAGGATTTCAAACGAGCAAATTTTTCAAGCGAGTCTTACTGAACTTTTGAAAAAAGAAACAAATGACGAGCAAAAAGAGAAAATTAACGAATTGATACAATTGAGTGCTTCTCGTTTGGAATCATTGAGACAAGAAAAAGAAACGCTGATTAAAGCAGCAAGTGAAGTTAAGCCAAATCCTGAAAACACAATTGTTTCTGAGATAAAGCCTAATCAATCAGAACCGAAGATTAACTTTGAAAAACAAGAGATAGCAAAAGAAAATCAAAAACAAATTGAAGTTTTAAACAGTCTTCAAAGTCAAAATGAAGCAAGAAGCAAGTCCTTGAATCAAGCGCTTAAAACGAAAAAAGAAGAATTACTTAAAACGACAAATCAAGCTGAAATTGCACGATTGGACAAAGAAGTTCGTTCCTTGGAGGCGCAAATACAAGTACAAAATAATCAAGCTTTTGTAAACGAAAAAAATAGCGCTATTAAAAAAGACTTTCCAACTTATGAAGTACTAAGTGAATCAGAAAGAAAAGCTAAAATTTCAACTTTGAACCTTGAAAGAGAACAAGCAAAACAAACTTTAAAAACAACAAATTCTCCACAAGACAAAAAGGTAATTGAGCAACAAATTGCAAGCATTGAAATATCAATTGAAACGCTTGAAGGTATAACGAATAGTGAGAGTAAAGAGGAGCAACCAATAGTTTTAGCTGAAACAGAAGTTTTAGATAATGATGAATTAACGAAAAAAGCAGCGTCTCCAAACTATGCTAATTACGTTTTGAAAAGAAACGAAATAACCCAATTAGACAATGAAATTTCATCATTAAAATCCGAAGCGAATTCCTTGAGAAAAACTTTGAATCAAGAAATAAATAAAGATTCTCAAGTTGAAATTAGTCCAAAACAAAGAGAATTGTTGACTAAAATTACAGAAAACGAACAAAAGATAAGTGAAAAGCAAACTTCTAGAAACCAAAAAGCAAAAGAACTAGGCCAAATTCCACAGGCTTCTAATTATGAATGGATGTTTAATAATTCTATTGAAGCAACTGTTCCAACTCAATCAACAACAATTGTTTCAACTAATCCAATAATAGAGACTTCATTCAAAATCATTGATAAACAAGCTGTTGATATCTCAGTTCCTTTGCCAGTTAATATAAAAAATCCAAGAGGTTTAGTTTATCGTGTTCAAGTTGGAGCATTCAGAAAACCAGTACCAAATGAGTTTTTTAGAGAATTTTCGCCGGTTTCAGGTGATATTCTTCCAAATGGTTTGACTTGTTATATGGCGGGTTATTTTAACAATGTAAATGCAGCATCTACTGCTAAAAATGACATTCGAACAATTGGTTATAAAGATGCATTTATCGTTGCCTATTGTGATGGGAAAAGGATTTCATTTGCTGAAGCTAAAGCTTTGGAAGCTTCTGGGGCTTGCGTTCCATTGACAGATAATGAACTAAAAATTGCATTACTAGAAAGTTTACCAACTCCAACTATCAATAAAACCATAACAACTTCAGTTCAAAACCAACCAGAAGTAATAAAACCAATTGTTGATATAACTTATAATCAAGCTCCGGGAGCGGTTGAAGCGATTGCTGTTGAATCATTAGAGGCTTTGTTTTTTACCGTTCAAGTTGGTGTTTACAACAAACCAATTAAACAAGAACAATTGCCAGGATTTACAGAATTGTTTACTTCTAAATCAGCCAAAGGACAAATTCGTTATTCTTCTGGAAAGTTTAAATCGGTTGAGGATGCTAAAACAAGAAGAAGGGAGGCGGTTGAAAAAGGTGTCGCTGATGCTTTCATTGTTGCTTATTACCAAGGAAAAAGAATTACAATTGCTGAAGCGAATCAATTAATTGGGCGTTTTGGACCAAGTATTTTTGAAGAAAAACCGAAAATGGAATCTTCTCCATCAACTACGAATAACGCAATCACAATAAATTCAGTTTATGGTGATCCAATTGTAATTCTTCAGAAAAAAGAAGTTGAAGAGAAAGTTTTCAAATTTGAGCAAACAGTAGATGAGGAAAACGTTAGAGCACTTTTAGAGCAATTAAATCAAAATGGAATTTTCACCTACAACCCTCAAACAAGCAAAGTTTCATCTAATCATGTGAACGAAAATCAATTAACAGCTGCATTGATGAATGCTGTGGTTGATATGAACGAAGTAATTGTTGCAAAAGGAAAAGTAAAACCTATTACCTTTGTATTAAAATCAACCACTTGGTCAGGTTCGTTTGGAAATTGGATTTTACATTGTCCTTATGAATTTAAACCTTTGAATAATAAAGAAATACAATTCTTCCCACGAACAATCGAAGAAGCAGAAGAATTAAAACAACTAGCAAAAGAACTTATAATATCTATTTATGAATAATCACATTGAAACGCTAACTGATCCACTTGTTGAACTTTTAGAACAACAAATTGCTGAGTATTCTATCATTCTTTACAATGATGATTACAATACTTTCGATCATGTTATTTCTTGTTTAATGCGCTATTGTGACCACGATATGATTCAAGCTGAGCAGTGCGCTTGGATTGTCCATACAAACGGTAAATGTGTTGTTAAACATGGAATTTACGAAGATTTAGAACCAATTTGCGTGGGCTTATTAGACAAAGGTTTGAGTGCCAAAATTGAATAAAATTCGAATTTTCAAATTAAATTTTTTAATCTCATGAAAATAACATTTGATTCAAAAGCCACACTTATTCTAGCTTCTTTAAGTTTAATTGGTTTGTTTTTTGTCAATGCTTCAACAGAATCGGGATCAATCTTTATTTTGAATGGCGATTTTCAAGAATCGAGTCCTGTATGGTACATTAGTACGTTAACTTATATTTTTGGACATGCAGATTTTGAACATGTTATTGGTAATTTATCCATTATTTTGCTTCTTGGTCCATTGGTAGAATTGAAGTTTGGATGGCAAAAATTCAGTTTAATGGTTGTAAGTACAGCGATTCTAACAGCTTTACTTCATACTTTACTTTGGGATAATGGCTTGATTGGTGCAAGTGGAATTGCGTTTATGTTGATTGTCGTGACTTCGCTATTGAACACAAGAGGAAAAGATATTCCAATTACATTTATTCTTGTGGTTTTACTATTCCTAGGACAAGAGATTTATTCTTCTTTTAAAAACGACCAAATTTCTCATTTTGCACATTTATTTGGCGGAGCAATGGGAGCGTTTTGGGGTTTTTACCGACATTAATTATTATCCTTTTTTCGTTTTATGTCGTAGAAAGTTTTTTCAATTGTTTCGTACAATCCATTTGGTGAAGGAGCGAGTGCAGGCATGTTTTTAATTGTTAACTGCTCATCTACCAATACATAATATGGAAAAGTATTGATTTTTAAATCGTTCCAAATAGGATGATTTTCATCTAGTGCAAATTTTCTAGTTGTTAGGGCATCAAGATTTCTTTTTTCAGTGGCAGTTAATGGATCAATCGGCGTTGGATATATAGTTACAATTTCTATATACTTAGCATATTTTTCATTTAACTTACGGATAGCAGAAACTTCAGCAATACATTTTTGATTGGAAGGGTTGTAAAAATGAAAATAGATGAATTTTGAACCAAAGTTACTCAGTTGAATTTCTTCATTCAGCTTATAATTTGGAACTTTCATACCAGTTGTTAATTCTTCAAATTTGTCCAATAAATTACTTCCAATCGTTATAATATCCTGATTTGTAAAAGTTTCTTCTAATTTTCTAAGCATAGCAATCAAGTTAGACTTAGGTAATTCTTTTGAACCAATTTCTTCCTTGATAATCAGCAAAGCAATCAAATCTCTTAGTTCATTGTTTTTTAAGTAAGGATCTTCATTAATAGCATCGAGATACATTTTAACATCACTTCGAATCACTGCATTGTATATTTTTTGTCTAATTTCTTTCTCTGCGTGGTAATAATATTTCTCGAAAAACAGCAGAAAATACTCCATATACTTATCGTGATTGACAAGGAATGGTGAGAATGAAAAATAGAAATTGTATTTCTCATCTTTTGACATTGAACCAACATACTGTAAATTATCAACGGTTGTTCCAATTGTGTATTTTAAGTAATTAATAAAGTACTCGGAGGTATCATCACTATATACCGAGGCCACTTCTTTTTTGAATTCGCTGATTTTTTTTACAAATTCTCCTGGTTTTGTTTCTTTTTCATAGTAAAAATCAGAAAGTGTTTCATCTAACCAAGCTTCAAATCCAAGAATTTTGTAATTGATATCTGTTGTATCCATTCGATAAAAAACCATTTCAATTTCGTTGTCTTTTTTAAAATTTGAGCGATTAGCATCTATTTCTGGTAAGTCAATATAATAATTTGAAAATGGTTCAATATACATCCAACTGTATTTATCATCAAATCTTAAAATGATTTTTTTTATTTCGGGTGTCTGAATAGTAAAAGAAAAACGACCGAAACTATCAATTTTGGTTCTACCTATTTCTTTTTCAGTATTCGTTAGAAAATCGGAAACTTCATAAATTCGAATTTCTTTATTTTTCTTTGGAACATAAGTTATTCCATTGATTGAAACATTTTGAGCCGAAACTGAAAAAGTCAAAAGAAAAATAACAAGAAAAGTGATTTTTTTTAGAAACATAAGATTTGATTTGTCATAAACAGTGCCAAAATCAAACGAGTATTTCTGGCGAAGTTACAAAAGGACTAATATTTGCATTGTTTGCATACATTTCACGAATAATCGAAGAATTGATTGCTCCATGTTCTTGGTTGGTTAAGAAAAACACAGTTTCAATTCCAGAAATTGCATTGTTCATATGGGCTATTGATTTCTCGTATTCAAAATCTTTCGAATCACGCAAACCACGAATAATATGGGTTGCATTAATTTCTTTACAGAAGTCAACCGTTAATTTTTGATAAGTTTGGATTTTAACTTTTGGTTGATTTTCAAACAATTTAGTAATATGTTGAATGCGTTTTTCAAGTGTAAACATATACGTTTTTTTACTATTGATTCCGATTCCTATTACAACCTCGTCAAAAAGATCTAATGATTTCAAAACAACAGCTTCGTGTCCTTTTGTGAAAGGATCAAATGAGCCTGGAAATAAGCCTTTTTTCATGAATTGGTATTTACAAAAAAACTAAAGTGAACATTCCCAAAAGTACGACATTTTTCAAAGTTGGGAAGATGTCCCAAATTCGTTTGTTTACCGTGTTCAATGACCAATAAACCGTCTTCGTTTAATAGTTCTTTTTCAAAAATCATTGTTACCAATTCTTCATGAAAAGTTAAATTAAAGGGAGGATCAGCGAAAATCACATCAAATTTCTCTTTTGAATTTTTACAATAAATCACACAGTCGGATTTGTAAACCTGCATTTTTCCTTGAATTCCAAGTTGTGCAACATTTGATTTTAAATACTGAATACATCTTGGATGACTGTCAATTGACAAAACATGATTTACACCTCTAGAAACAAATTCAAATGAAATATTTCCCGTTCCTGCGCATAAGTCTAAAGCTTTGAGATCTTCAAAATCTAATTCGTTTTCTAGTACATTAAACAAACCTTCTTTAGCGTAGTCGGTTGTTGGTCGTGATGGAAAGTTAGGTGGCGTCGCAAAACGTTTACCCTTAAGAATACCTCTGATTATACGCACAATATGGTTTTATAAAATTCGTCTCTTGTAAACCAATTAATCTTGTAATTTTCAAATTCTTTGAAGTTACTAAATGAATCTTGTGTTTGATTGAATGGAATACTTGTTTCAAACTCATAGAAATTTAGTTTCGTTTTTGAACTTAATTCTAGTTTTTGTTGATGAAGCATTAAAAAATACAAAATATCAATTTCGTTTTGATATTCTATACTGTTGCAAATTTGGAGTTTTCCGTTTTTTAAAATAATGATTAAAAAATGCTCTTTGTAAACTACAATTGAAACGAAATCATTCATTTCTCCTCTCGATCGAACCAATAACTGTCCTGCGTGATGTTTTAAAGGGATGATAGGAAAGTAATGTTCTTTTAATTCTTTAATCCATTTTGGAATAGTATAAACTATAACTGCTTGTTGTGAATGAAGCACATCAAAATGATAGTGGTTTTCACTAGAAGTCTCACCAAAGTTAAGTTGAAGATAACTTTCAATGTGTTTAGAATGAAAAACACTTTGAGGAATCAGCGTGAAATTAGAAGTTTCCCAGTAAATAGATGAAGGATTACCAGCTATAGTATTTTCCTTAATTTTAGATAAAACTTCGTCTTTAAAAAAGGAATTTGAAAAGTTGAAGTTAATTTCTTTCCACTCCGAACTATTAGAATAAACTGCTAATTTATCTTTATGGAAATCAAAGAAATTGGTCATTGAATTAATTATTCTTCCTCCCAAGAACCTGAAAGGTCATTCATTTCTAATTTACCAATAAACATGGTTTCTTTTTTCTTGCTACCAACTATTTTGGTAAAAGGAATCACTCCTTCAATTCTAATAGTTGAAACAGAATCAATACCAATTACAACTTTATCAGTTTTAATTTTCCACTCATTTTTTTTGTTTGTAAAAGGGATGTACTTTAATTCATCTACTCTGAATTTTCCAAAACCGTTTTCTCTTCTTTCCTTTATGTAGCTTATATTTTCAGTGAATGTTGTTTTCAAGAAAGAAACTTTTATGGTATCTCTTTTAAAACCTTTTAAGTCATCTGGACAGATTTTAGATTTTGACAACAGATAAGCTTCTTGATCGGTCATATTATTATCAATAGCTCTTGAATCTTTGTATAGAAAATTTCTTTCAGCCTCAGTGATTCTTCTTGATGGTTTTTCTCCTTCAGCAACAACTGTGTTGACAGTTCCAGTATTAATAAATTTTATTAACTCTTCCCAACTTGCTGCATACGTATTGTAGTTTTCAAAATATGCTTTTTGCGCAGTTCTTATATCAGTTAGATTTCTTATTGCTTCGGCTTTACACGCTTTGTAGTTTTCTTGATATTGGATTGTTTCTCCTACTGTTTGGTAAGAATAATGAAGTAAAACTCCAGAGGTCACTAATGATAATCCTCCAATAATTTTGGCGGTTAATGCATTAATCATGCCTGAAGAACTTAAAATGGAGATAACCGCACCTACCAAAATTAAAACTCCAGATAATTTGAATTCCATTGTTTGATTCTCTTTGAATGCAATGGTCATTATCATAACTCCAAGAACTAAGAAAATAGCTGGAACTGAATATCTTTTTAGAATAACTGAAATATTAAGCATACCTTATAAAAATTTTTATCGTTACAAATCTACAATATTTACCTTTACAGATGCTTTCTGACAAAAAAAATAAACATTAAATTTTATGTTGAGTTTCAATTCCACTGATTTTAAAAGGCATGTAGAAGCAAATTTTGGCTATTTACTAACTTCAGATCAGTCAGTTGCGCTGAATAATTTCGTCTCTTTTCTTGAAGATTCCGATCAAAATTCTGTTTTTATTTTGTCAGGTTATGCTGGAACAGGAAAGTCATCGTTAGTAGCACAATTAATAAAAACGCTAAAAACGTATCGTATCAAATCGCGTTTGCTTGCACCCACAGGACGTGCAGCTAAAGTTTTTTCAGCTTTTGCAAATGAACCCGGTTTTACGATTCATAAACAGATTTATTTTTCTGGAAATGAACTCACTGGAAACAGACCAACGAAGGCTAAAAACTTATACAAAAACACGATTTTTTTCGTTGATGAATGTTCAATGATTGCTGGTTTTGATCCAAGTGAAGGTTCAAATTTGTTAGAAGATTTAATTGCTTATGTTCAAGATGGCGATAATTGCAAATTGGTTTTCATGGGGGATAACGGGCAGCTTCCTCCGGTTGGTCAGGAACAATCGCCTGTTTTTTCTTCCGAATTTTGGAAAACAAATTTCCCCTTTTTGTTTATTTACCTTTCTATCCTAGAAAAAGTGGTTCGAACGGATGAATTTTCTTCCATTTTAGAAAATGCGACTTATTTAAGAAGTATCGAAGACTATCAATTACCACTATTTTGTAAAATAGATAGTAAGGAAGTGATTTCAATAACAGGGTTAGAAGTAAAGGAAATTTTGGAATCTTCTTATGATACAGTAGGGCAGGAGCAAAGTATTTTACTCACTTTGTCTAATAAAAGAGCCAATAAGTGGAACCAAGAAATTCGAGCGAGTTTATTGTATCGCGAAGATATTTTAGAACGAGGAGACCGAATGATGGTAGTAAAAAACAATTATTTCTGGCTTGATCCGCTTAGTGAAATTGGTTTTATTGCAAACGGAGAGATTTTTACTATAACCAAGTTTGTTAAACTGGAAGAACAATATGGATTCGAATTTGCACATGTTCGCATTCAGTTTTCTGACACAATCGACGAAAAAGAATACGATGTAATCATTTTGTTAGAAGCATTGATTTCGGAGTCACCCAATATTCCAAGAGCAAGATTAAAAGAGCTATTTTTTGAAATCGAGAAAGACTATTCCCACGAACGTAATAAAAGCAAACGCTACCAACAAATTCTGAAAAATCCATATTTCAACGCGCTTCAAGTTAAATATGCCAATGCAATCACAGTCCATAAATCTCAAGGTGGACAATGGGAACATGTATTTATAGATTATGGTTTTATCCCCGAAGAAATGAAAAATCGCGGTTATTTGCGTTGGCTTTACACAGCTGTCACGCGTGCCACTAAAAAGTTGTACTTGGTTAATTTCCCGGATGAGTTGATGGGAGTTTAAATCCTAAAATCCTTATATCTCAAAACTTCGTTTCCAATCTTCACTCTGCTTTTTTCAATGGAAGAATTGAGTTGGTCGATGAGTTTTTTGGCTTTTTCCTGACTGAGGTATTTGCTAGCGTTGATGTTTAATTCCAATTTTAATTGATTCATAACGGCAACACTTCTAAAAGCACTTAAGGCATCATTTTTTGTGATTTTACCACTTGTAATTAATTCTTGGATTTTATTATGATTTTTGACAATCAAATTGGAAACAACTGGGTCAGTGTACGAATCGATTCGGAAGTAAATCAATCGATCGACTTTCATAAAAAGATTAGTTTTGCGCAAACTGGAGAAGGTACTGTCTGCTCGAGCTACTTTCATTTCTTCAGCTGTTTTCCCAGGATAACTAGGTAATTCAACAACTTCTAAATCCTTTACCAGAGAACCATTTTCCCATTTTCCAACACCATTTCCATTAATCTCAAAAATGAAAGTCAATTGGCTGTCATCGATTTGTCGGAAGAATTTTTTTAAGAGCGAACTATCTTTTTCTTGAAAAATAGTTTTGCTTAAAGTGTATGCATCGGATTCAAATAAATCTCTGAATTCAATTTTAATATCTGCATCATAGAAAGGTTCGATGTCCACTTTGCTTACGTGCATCATTACTTCGTCGGCATTTTCTCCAACTAAATCTTCAGGAATTGCAATCAATCGAATTTCAAAACTTTCTTTTTTGTCAGAAGAAGGAAAAATAAATTCTTGCGTTTTAATATCAAACGTGGTGGAATCATCAAAAATGTAAAGTCCATCAACTTCTGTGAAATTCACCCATTTCAAACCCATTTGACGTTTGTAATTGTCCAAAATCGCTTTCTTTTCTTGCCATTCTTTGAGAACAGGTGCTCGTTCTTCTATTAAGGAATTTAATTCAGCTTCAATTGCTTCATATTCTAAATACAGGTCAACAAGTTCTGTTTGTCTTCGTTGGCGTGCCTTGCGTTTTGATTTCGTATTGGGAGTTTGATTAATTGGTCCACCGTAACTATTTTCTTTCTTGAATTTTCGATCTTTTCGTGTTAAATGATTGGGCGTGCGATAATTTTGCTTCGTATGTTCGCCGTATTCTGCCTCTTTTTCTTGAATCAAAATATAAACTTCTTCGAGTGATTTTTGAAGCGTGGTAACTTGTTCGTTGTAGCCATTTTTACCTTTTAAGCTATTTTCAAGTTCCTTAAACGTATTGGTGTGTAAGTCATTGATTACCTTTTGGAAAGTTGCCCCTTTTGAAAAAGTTGAATCTGGAGAGAGAAATCGCGTTTTTTCAGATCCAAAAAGATGATAGGTAAAACCATTTTTTTCAATGACAATTGTGGTTTGTTTAGTGGTATTGTAACCCCAAACATCAAAATGAAGATTCGTTTGTTTTCCGTTGCCACACGTTTCCATTGTTCGACTAATCATTCGATATGGAACCACTTCTTTATTTTCAACCTTTACGTCATAAGGGAAAAGCCCAATTGCTTTGGGAAGGCCTTTATTCCAATTACCGTCATCATCGCGTTCACGTTCGGCTAAAATTCCTGCGGTATAACTTCCATCACCAGCAGCTAGCAGATAATTCTCGAATTCATTTGATTTTCCACCCAAATTGCGAAAGATTTGTAAGGTGTATTTTTCAATCGTTTCGTTTATAGCTTTGTGCTGTGCTTCTAAAATTTGAACCTGTTCCTCAGGCGAAATAAAACCAAGTTGTACTAATAAAACACAACGATCGTAAAGCGATAGATTGCTATTAAAGATTGGACTTCTTTTGGGGTCAAAAATTGCTTCATAGTTTTTGGAACGTTCAATTTGCTTTGTAAGATTATTAGAGAATACCTTCAGATAGTTATCGAATATATCTTGGTTGATTTCGTTTTTTCCTGTTTGAATGGAATTTAAGGTTTTATTCAGCATCCAAACTGCGGTTTTATTCGACAATTCAAGTATCAAACCTTTGGGTGCTTTCGCTATTTCTGCACTGCGAATAACCAATAATTCGGGTTCGTTTATGATAATTGTTTCTAACGAATCATAATTGATTTGACCATCTTTCAACGGTACTTTAGGTCCAAAATATTCAAAAGCGTAACCGAAATTTCGTTCCAAGATTGGACTTTTACGCACAACGTGAAACAAATAGGATTTCACTTCAGCAGTCAAGCTATTGTTAACTTGAGAATTGAGTTGTGAAGAAAATAACGAAACGAAAAGTAGTAAAAATGTCAGTTTCCAATAATTCTTTAAAGCAATGCAATTCCCAAAACTATTTTCACTTGATTTTATCATTCTCTCAAAAATAACTAAAGATTTGGGTGAATGTTTCATTTTCGTCATTAATTATACCAAAATATTATTCAACAACTTCTGTTTTAAAACTACTTTTGCCACCAAATTGTAAGAATGGAAAATAAGTTCAAGTTTTGGTCAGTAATAATTGGAGTTACTTTATTGGTTGCAACTTCATTTTTTGGATATAAAATCACAGATTTACGTTTCGATTACGATTTTGAGAAATTTTTCCCAGCAAATGACGACGATGCTGATTATTTTTATGCGCACCGCAAGAAGTTTGAGGCCGATAATAATTTCTTATTGATTGCAGTTCAACGTGAAAAAGGTGTTTTTGACCGTAAATTTTTAAATAAAGTAGAACGTTTTCGTGCTGAATTGAGTGCAATCAAATACGTAAAAGCCGTTCGTGCACTAACGAATCAAGAAGAAACATTTATCAATTCAACTGGAGGCGCTTTCTCAAAACCTTATATCAATCTTAAAAGTTCCGATTTCAAAAAAGATTCAATTCGCATTTATCGCTCAGAAGAATTGATTAATACGCTGATTTCCAAAGATGGAACTTCACTTTGTGTCTTTTTGAAACACGAAGATGTGCTTTCAAAAAAGAAAAGTGATTACATCGTAGATGAAGTTGAACGCATTTCAAAAAAATACAATTTCGAGAAAGTTCGGATGGCTGGTACAACTGCTGGTCAGAAGTATTATATCTATAAAATGAATTTTGAGTTGATTTTATTTGCAGCATTAAGTGGTATTTTAATCGTGCTTTTCTTGTTTATTGCTTTCCGTTCTGGTTGGGGAATTATTGTCCCTCAAGTTGTAATTGTTAGCACTGTGGTTTGGGTTCTTGGTGGAATGGGTTTATTCGATACACCGATGAACATTTTGTTGACAACGCTTCCATCTATTTTGTTTGTGGTTTCAATGTCAGATGTGATTCACTTGGTTTCACGTTACTTGGATGCATTGCGCGAAAATCACCCAAAATTTGAAGCAATAATTATGACTTTAAAAGAAGTTGGATTAGCAACGTTTTTAACTTCATTTACTACATCAATTGGATTTTTATCGCTTTATTTTGTAAATGTACAACCTGTAAAAACGTTTGGTTTGGTGGTTGGAATTGGCGTTATGATCGCATACCTATTAACTATTTTGTGTTTGCCAATTTTGTTTTATTACACTCCAGCACCTAAAATTATTAAAAAACAAGATGATTCGTTTTGGACAAAAAGACTTCCTAAATGGTATGAATGGATTATTGGAAATGGCAAGCGAATTTTAATTGGGAATGCAATTCTTGTCGGAATCTCTTTGACCGGAATTTACTTTATTGAAGCTGACAATTTAATTATGGATGACATTAGCGAAAAAGAACCAATCAAACAAGATTTCAATTATTTGGATACCCATTTTGGTGGATTTCGTCCCTTTGAATTGGCAGTTACGGTGAAGGATAAAAATGATAATATTTGGAATCCAGAATATTTGAAAACAATTGACAAAGTCGAGAATTATTTGGAAAACGTTTATGGAGTTGAGTTAAAAAACACCTTAGTTTTATCGTTAAAAGTGTTGAATCGTTCCGCCCATTCTGGTGATCCTAGTGAATTTAAGTTACCTGAAGATAAACGTAGTTTGAAAAGATTTCGACGCTTTTTGAAAATTGCTGGTCAAGGACAAATGATTCGTTTAATAGTCGATTCAACAGAAAGAATTACAAGAATTACAGGAGGAATTGGAGATTGGGGAAATAATAAAGTTTCAGCAAAAAATGAAAAATTCCGTCAGTTTTTAAAGGAAAACAATTTAGAGGAAAAGCTTGAGTTTCGTTTGACTGGTTCAGCTTACATTTTGGACAAGAACATTTCTTATTTGTCAATGAGTTTGTTACAAGGTTTACTATTCTCCATTTTGATTGTTGCTGGAATTATGGGATTAATCTATAAATCACTTCGAATGATGATTATTAGTATTATTCCAAATGTTATTCCTTTGATGGTTATTGGTGGATTGATGGGTTTTACAGGATTAGAGATTAAAACAAGTACAGCGATTATTTTCACGATTGCTTTTGGAATTGCCGTTGACGACACCATTCACTTACTTGGTAAATTCAAGTTTGAGTTGATGAAAGGAAAATCCAAAATGGATGCACTTCAAACGGCCTTTTTGGTCACTGGAAAAGCAATGATTTTGACGACTTTAATTTTATGTAGTGGCTTTATGTTATTGTTGCTTTCTAGTTTCAATGGAACATTTAATCTTGGTTTCTTATTAAGCATAACACTTTTCGTAGCCTTGATTTTAGACTTGACTTTATTGCCCGTTTTGATAATGTATTTCTACAAAGAACCTAAGAAGAAATCGAACGTTTAGTATTTAATCTCAGCCCACGCTTTCAAAGCTACTTTTTGTTCCTCTGAAAGTTGCTCTTGAAGTTGCACTTCGAATTTTGGATAGTAAGTTGAATCGTTTGCTGTCAAAGTGATTTCTAGAAGTTTTCCGTTGCGAATGATAGTCAAAGAATTTGTTTCAGTAGCAGAAAAAGTTAACCAATTATCTAAGTCGTTGTTGAGTTTGTAGCCGTTTGCGCTCAGAATTTCATCACCAATCGAACATACTAATGAAGCAGGACTTTCAGGTGCAATTGCTGTAATGACAACATTTCCATTTTTAGGTAAAAACTTTATTCCAAGTTTACTTTCAGCATAAGATTTACTAGGTATTTTTTCAATTTTCAAACCAATATAATTCAAACATTCATTCAAGATTTGTTCGTAATCTTCCGTTCCGTAGAAATAATTGGTAAAAAGCGCATCGAAGGAAATTCCAGCTGTTGTTTCCAATATGTGTTTGTAGGTTTCAGCATCGTAACCAATTCCTTTTTGAGCGAGATCTGTGTAAAGTGTGCGCATCGCATCTTCTAAACCTTTTTGGTTGTTATTCGCGCGACGAATGTAAATATCGCTCACAAAAGCCAACAAACAGCCTTCGGTATAAATGGACGTTTTTCTACCTGGAATTCCAGGAACGTAGCCGTCTAACCACGTATCGAATGAAGATTGCGCCACAGAATAATTGAATCTTCCAGCGTTGTCGAAGTGTTTTTGCAATTGGTCGTTGAATTCTAAAAAGTAATTCGCTAAGTCAAAAACGCCACTTTTCAGCAAATACAAATCGCCCATATAGGTCGTTACACCTTCATAAACGTAGCCCAATTCAGAGTAATTTTCTTGACTGAAATTATAAGGCAACATATCCGTAGGGCGAATGCTTTTTACATTCCAAACGTGGTACAACTCGTGTGAGGAAACGCCCAATAATTCTTTGTAAAGGTCTTTGAAAACTTGATGACTTGGACCTAAAGTAATGACCGTTGTAGTTAAATGTTCCACACCGTGATAAGCAGTGTATGGGAGGGCTTGAATCAAAAAATGAAACTCTTTTGATGGAAAATGCCCAAAATGTTCGATTTGTTTAGTCGTAAATTTTTTGAAATCTGTAACTACTCTCTCCCAAGGAATAGTTGAAATGCCATTGAACCAAATGTGAAATTGATAACCTTGAACTTCGTAAGTAGCTGACTCCAATTGCGAAGAACAAATAAAAGGTGAATCGGCTAATTCATCAAAATCTTTCGCAAAAAGTACATTGTTTTCTTGTTTCAAACCACAAGCAATTTTCCATTCAGAATTGATTTCCAATTTTAATTCAATCGGTAAATTCACCAATTCAGGAACGTAAACCATACAATTCACTGGATTTACATACAATTGCTTTTCATCGAAATAAGTCGATCCTGCATTCAATTCATTCGCGAAGTATAAATATTCAACAGTGATAGAATCGGTATTTTCGCTTGCGATTTCCCAAGTATCTTTGTTCGTTTTGCGATAATTCAGTTCTTTTGAATTCGCGTTAAAAACACGAAATCCTTTTACATTTTTCGCAAAGTTTCCTAATTCATATCGTCCCGGTCGCCAAGCTGGTAATTTCACAGTTGTGATTTTATCTTTTACTGGAAATTCCGCACGAATCTTCACAAAGCGTTGTTGTGGATTTTCGGTTGTGATTTGATACTGAAGGGGAGAATTGGTTGTTTGTGTTGACATCTTCTTTGAATTATTAAGCGAACTTTTAAATTGGTTCTAAAGTTAATTCAAAATAGAAAGTATAAACCACGAATTATCGAATTTCACTTTCTTCGTGTTAATTCGTTAATCCGTGGTAAAATTTATTTATTCCTGAAATTGGAAGTTGATTAAGCGTACAATTCTCCTTGCAACTGCGAAATTTTATCGTCAGCAAGGTAATCGTCGTAAGGCATCATTTTGTCAATCAATCCATTAGGTGTGATTTCAATGATTCTATTTGCAACCGTATTAACCAATTCGTGGTCATGAGAAGTGAACAATAGCGTTCCTTGGTAATCGCGCATCGCATTGTTCAAGGCAGTAATCGATTCCAAGTCCAAGTGATTCGTTGGTTCGTCCATCATCAATAAATTCGCTTTCGCCAACATCATTTTAGACAACATACAACGCACTTTTTCTCCTCCTGAAAGAACAGAAGATTGTTTCAAAACTTCCTCACCTGTAAATAACATACGACCTAAGAACGTACGTAAATAAACTTCTTCGCGCTCTTCATCCGTTTGTGCATATTGACGCAACCACTCGATGAGGTTCATTTTTCCTTCGAAATATTCGTGATTGTCGTTTGGTAAATAGGCAGTTGTAATCGTTGTTCCAAGCGTGAAATCACCTGTGTCAGGATTGATTCTTTTGTTCATGATTTCAAAAAACGTTGTCAATGCAACTGAATTTTTCGAAACGAATGCGATTTTATCGCCTTTGTTCACGATGATATTCAAATCTTTGAATAAGAACTTTCCATCAACTGATTTTGAAAGATTGTTAATTGATAAAATTTGATTTCCAGCATCACGATCTTGGTGGAACGTGATTCCAGGATATTTTCTTGAAGACGGTTTAATTTCTTCTAAGTCCAAGTTTGTCAACATTTTACGACGACTTGTTGCTTGTTTTGATTTGGCAGCATTGGCAGAAAAACGAGAGATAAAATCCATCAATTCTTTTTTCTTTTCTTCTGCTTTTTTGTTTTTGTCAGCTCGTTGTCTCAACGCTAATTGCGAAGATTGGTACCAGAAGCTATAATTTCCTGTAAATAAGTTGATTTTGCTAAAGTCAATATCACAAACGTGCGTACAAACTGTATCCAAAAAGTGACGGTCATGCGATACAACGATTACTGTATTTTTGAAATCCATCAAGAAATCCTCCAACCAAGAAATAGTTTGTAAATCCAAGTCATTCGTAGGCTCATCGAGAATCAACACGTCTGGATTACCAAACAATGCTTGCGCCAATAATACACGTACTTTCAAATCATTGGAAAGATCTTCCATCAACAAGTAATGTTTCGACTCTTCGATTCCAAGGTTACTCAAAAGTGTTGCAGCATCCGTTTCTGCATTCCATCCTTCTAAATCGGCAAATTCTCCTTCTAATTCAGCGGTTTTCATTCCGTCAGCTTCCGAAAAATCTTCTTTCGCGTACAAAGCGTCTTTCTCCACCATGATTTCATACAGACGTTTGTGTCCCATGATAACCGTTTGAAGCACTTGTACTTGGTCAAACTCAAAGTGATTTTGGTTCAAAACAGCCATACGTTTTCCTGGCTCTAATTCCACGCGACCTGTTGTTGGGTCTTGATGTCCAGTTAAAATTTTAAGGAAAGTAGATTTCCCAGCACCGTTTGCACCGATTACACCGTAACAATTTCCGTTTACGAATTTTACATTCACTTCGTCGAACAAAACACGTTTTCCGAATTGAAGCGAAAGATTATTTACATTAAGCATTTACTGATAATTTTGGCGCAAAGATAGGGAAAAAAAGTTGGCTTTTTTGAGTGAAAAACGAAAAGTGAAAAGTGAAGAATTAAAGGTTGAATTTAGAATGTAAAATTTAAAATGAAGAATTAATTATTCATACTTGGTCTATAATTCTTCGATTAATAACTACTTTTGTTGCGTTCTTTGGTTTTCGAGCAATCGAAATTAAAAAGGAATCCGGTGTGAATCCGGAGCTGTATCTGCAGCTGTATGCACTGTTAAAGCGATTCTTGAACCACTGTTCAGATTATCAGAATGGGAAGGTGAATTAGCGTTGGTGTGAGCCAGAAGACTTGCCTAAGAGCAGAGAGAAGACTTCAGATTAAAGTCGGACTCGGATGGAGAATTGCTACTTCTCTACCTTGTTCTCTTTTTTCTTCTTCTAGTTTTTATTTTATTTATTAACCGTTTAAAAACTGAACGAATGAAAAAAATGTTACTTGTTTTTGGCCTTGGCCTAACAACTTTCGCGCAAGCTCAAAGCTACGTGAACCAAGCAATCATTTTGAATGAAGGCTATTTTGATTACACAAACAATGTAATCGTTGAACCTGTTACGATTGGTTCGTACAATCCAGCAACTCAAGTTTACTCCATTGTAGACACACTTGAAAACATGCGTTTTGGATCTGATATTGTCATTTTTGGAAACTATTACTACGTTGCGGCGGATACAAAAATTTTCAAAATGGATTTGAATACGCACCAAGAAGTAGCAAGCGTTTCTTGTCCAGGAGTTAGAAATTTAGGTATTTACCAAAACAAATTAGTAGCAACACGAGGTGAATATGAAACAACTTTTGATTCTTATTTACACGTTTACGATGCATCAAATTTAACTTTAATTCAAGCAATTGATACGGTTGCAGGTCCAAAATGGGCGGCACAAAATATCGTAATGGATGGTGCTTTTGCTTACATAGCTGTAAACAACGGTTACGAATGGGGAAATGAAAAAGGTATTGTTGGGAAATTAGATTTGTCAACTTTAGCTTACGGAAATGAAATCGACTTAGGTGTTGATGGTACAAACCCAGATAACTTGATGAAATCAGGAGATTTTCTTTATACAGTAAATAATAAAGATTGGTCTGGAGCATCGGTTTCTAAAATTTCTTTATTGAATACAAGTGCATCAACTGTGAATTTGGCAAGTGCAAGCACAGGTTGTGGAACTTCAGCTTTGATTGAAGAGCACATTGTTTATCAAGTTTCAGGTGAAACAACTTTAAATGAATTTGATTATGCAGGAATGAATAACGTTGGTCCAGTAGCAGGAATCAACCTATCATTTTATGAATTGGCAAATGACGAAGTAAACAATTTGTTGTATGCAAGTTCTACGGACTTCTTTTCTTACGGAAGAGTTTATATTTACGATTCTAATAATGATGAAGTAACAAATTTCAATGTTGGTGTTTCTCCAGGAACAATTGTTTTTGACGTAAGAACAAGCGCTGGAATCGACGAATTGGAAAGTGCATTCGATGTTTATCCAAATCCAGCTTCAACAGAATTGAACATTGCAAGCAACTTAGAAGGTAAAGTAATTGTTCGCAATGCTTTAGGACAAGAAGTGATTGTTTCAAACGCAAAACAATTGAATTTATCTGCACTTTCAGCAGGAACTTACACTGTAACTTTCAACGGTGCTGTTCAAAAGATTGTGAAATTATAAGCACATTTCAAACAAAATAGGCGTGAGGCTATCGGTTTTTACTGGTAGCCTTTTTTGTTACATTTGTTTTTAACTTGATAGCTAACGGAACTTAATTTTTAACTATCAGTTTTGAGTTTTAAGCTTTCAACTTCTTTTTGGGCGTTCCCACTACGAAAATGCGCTCGTTCCTCCAGTATTTTGTCACGGTCGGGCTATTCACTGTAATCTCTGTTTTGTTTTGAAAAAAAAAACTTCATCAGCGAATTTTCGTTGCTGTCCCTAACGCAAAAAAAAGTAAATACATTTCACAAGGTTTAGTGAATTAGGAAGAGAAAAGATAAGCAATTGTGTTAAGAATTAAGTTTAAGTTATTGTAAATAGTGGTTGAATTGATAAATATATGTAATGATTACATTAGTATTAATTTATGAATAGTGGTTTTAAAAACTTATTTTTGCAAAACTAAAATAGCAAGCGCATGTCAGAAGAATTAAAAGAATGTCCATCATGTCAATCACCTTATGGATACGAAACAGGGGAAAAAGAATACACATGCCCAGAATGTTCATTCGTTTGGATTCTTGAAGAGCCTGTTGATTTTGACCACATTGTTGTTTTAGATTCTAATGGGGTAGTATTGAATAACGGTGATTCAGTTGTTGTTATCAAAGATTTACCCGTAAAAGGCGCACCGAAACCAGTTATCAAAGCTGGAACAAAAGTGAAAAACATTCGCCTTGCACAAGGAGATCACAACATCGACTGCAAAATTGACGGATTTGGCGCAATGGCACTTAAATCCGAATTTGTAAAGAAAGCATAAGTAATTGAGTTTTTATTTGCAACAATTATTTCACATTTCACAATCAACATTTCGCGAATAATCATCTGCTAATAACTGAAAAACCACTTCTATTACTGCGAAGAAATTAGAAAGCTGGGTTTTAATTTTTAACTCAGAAATCCATAAATTTTCTTTCATATAAAAATAACACCGCTTAAACTATTTTTTCTTTAACTTGTTTGTAGTTTTGTCGAACTTTAAACGATATGCGCCACTTCCTACTCTTATTGCTAATTTCAGCAAGTAACATTTTATTTTCACAGTCAAAAGCAACCATTTCAGGTTACATAAATGACAATAAAGATGGCGAAGCAATGATAGGTGTTAAGGTTGTAATTCCTTCGCTGAATCAAGGAGCAGTCACAAATACCTATGGTTTTTATTCATTAACAGTCCCTGTAGGAACTTATGATGTAGAATATCGCTCGGGAATTTATCCAGTAGAAATCAAAAAAATTGACTTAACCAAAGATGTTAAACTAAATATTGACTTGGGTTCCAATGTTCAAGATTTGGAAGAAATCGTTGTAAATGCCAAAAAAGGTGAAAATACCAATTCAACAAAAATGGGACAGATTGAGTTGGAAATGGATAAAATCAAAACGTTACCAGCATTTATGGGTGAAGTAGATGTAATCAAAACAATTCAATTACTACCTGGGGTTTCATCCGTTTCTGAGGGAGGACAAGGATTTTATGTGCGTGGGGGAGGTCCAGATCAAAATTTGGTTTTATTAGACGAAGGTGTTGTTTATAACGCAGCCCATTTATTTGGGTTCTTTTCTGTTTTTAATGCGGATGCTGTTAAAAGTGTGAATCTAATTAAGGGCGGAATGCCAGCCAACTTTGGAGGAAGAATGTCTTCTGTATTAGAAGTGAATATGAATGAGGGAAACAACAAAAATTTCAAAGTTACAGGTGGAATCGGAGCAATTTCTTCACGAATTACACTAGAAGGCCCAATCGTTAAAAACAAAGGTTCTTTTGTAGTTTCAGCAAGAAGAACATATATTGATGTAATTATGAAAGCTGCTATTCCAGACAGCTCACCGTTTGCGGGTTCTAGTTATTTTTTCTACGATTTTAATGCAAAGTTTAATTATAAAATTAGTGACAAGGATAGAATATTCTTAAGTGGATATTACGGCAAAGATGTTTTTAATTTTTCTGATAGAGATGGAGGTTTTAATGCAAAAATGCCGTGGGGAAATGGAATTGCTGCGCTAAGATGGAATCATTTATTTTCGAATAAACTATTTATGAACGTAACCGGAACTTTTTCTGATTACCTTTTTAAATTTGGTTCACAACAAGATCAATTTCGTTTTGAGCTTGCTTCTGGCGTTAGAGATGTTGGAGCAAAAATGGATTTTTCTTATTTCCCAAATTCTAGACACAGTATTAAATGGGGAGCAAATTATATCTTTCACACCTTTACGCCAACAAGTGTTTCAGCCCAAACAGATAGTGTAGTTTTCAATACTGGAGCAGCTCAAAAATTGTATTCACATGAATCAGCATTATATGCTTTGGATGAATTTGATTTGAACAAGGCCTTGAAATTTAATGTTGGTTTACGTTATAGTATGTACCATCATGTTGGAGAATTTACTCGTTTTATAAAAGGTGATGGGATTTCTACGCCAGATACTGCAATTCAATATGGAAAAGGTGATTTGATTAAATTTTATCATGGATTAGAGCCTAGAGTTTCCTTGCGTTGGATGTTGCCAGATAAAAGTTCAATTAAAGCTGGTTACGCGTATAATTATCAGTATGTTCATTTAACTTCTCTAAGCGCGGTTTCTCTGCCAACAGATATTTGGTATCCAACAACCGACCAAGCTAAACCCGAATCAGGATATCAAGTTTCAGTGGGGTATTTCCGAAACTTTATGGATGATATGTTTGAAACATCTGTGGAAGTTTACTACAAAGGAATGAATAACTTAATTGAGTTTAAAGAAGGCGCATTACCTGGGGATAATGTTAATGACAACACCGATAATCTTTTGGTTTACGGAACAGGTCGCGCTTTTGGAATTGAATTTTACATTAAAAAAGCAGTTGGAAAGTTCACAGGTTGGATTGGATATACACTTTCAAAAACAGACAGAACCTTCCCAGACTTAAACGAAGGGAAAACTTTCGCAGCAAAATATGATAGAAGACATGACTTAAGTGTTGTAGGTACCTATAAACTAAATGAGCGTTGGGTTTTTAGTACTTCATTTGTATTCGCAACTGGAAATACGTTGACACTTCCAAGTTCATGGTATGTTCAAGAGCAATCTCTATTATTTAATTACGGAGAAAGAAATTCAACAAGAATGGCTCCATACCACCGATTAGACATTTCAGCGACATGGTACGATAAAGCATATAAAACGAAAACAGATCCAGTAACTGGAAATGAAATTCAAATCAAAAAGAAGTTCAGAAGTAATTGGGCTTTCTCGATATACAATGTTTACAGCCGAGCAAATCCATTTTTCTTATACGTCGATAATGATGGAAATTTCTTAAGTGGAGATTTTAAAATCAGTGTCAAACAAGTTTCCTTATTCCCAATCATACCGAGTGTTACTTGGAACTTTGAATTATAAGCCATGAAAAATTTATTTTATTTATTGCTACTTTCAATTGTTTTGGTTTCTTGCACCAAAGAGGTTCAAATTGAAATACCAGGTTATAAAGAAAACTTAGTTATCGATGGGAGCATTGAAACAGGGCAACCACCAATTGTGTTACTTTCAACAACTAACAACATTTATTCACCAACAAATTTAGATGCTTATCTAGAAGGATTTATTTCTGGTGCTACTGTGATTGTCTCAGATGGAACAATTACTGATACTTTAACTGAAATTTGCACAGATGAATTACCAGCTGGTACTGAAGAAATAGCAGCAGCATTTTTTGGAATTCCCGTTGAGCAACTTGTTCAGCTACATTTATGCGCTTATATTTCCACTAATATTGTTGGAGAAGTTGGTAAGACGTATTCTCTGAAAGTTATTCACGATGGAAAAACCTACACTTCTAGTACTTCCATTAATCCACCAAAATCATTAGATTCTTTATATTGGAAGCCACAAGGTTCTTCGACAGAATTTGGTTTTTCGTGGGCAATTTTATCCGACAATGCAGGTACGACAGATTCCTACAAATGGGAAACTAAATACATTTCAGATTTAACATTCAATAAACCTTTTAATCCATTCTTTAATGATAAATTTTTTAATGGTTTGACTTTTGAATTTGCTTACGATAATCCAATGAGTTACGACGATGAAACATATCCAGAAGATTTCCGTGGTTATTATAGAGTAGGGGATACCGTTGTCATCAAATTTTCAAAAATTGGACCTAAAGAATATAACTTTTTTGAAAAGAAGTATAATCAAATTTATTCAGCAGGAAATCCATTTGCAACTCCTACTAATATTCCTACGAATATCGTTGGTGGAGCATTTGGTGTTTGGGTGGGATATTCTCCTGCTTATGACACCTTAATATGTAAGTTGTAACTAATCTTCCAATTCAGTCATTTTGGTTTCCCATTTTTCCATCATCTCACTCAATTTCTCGTTGAGCTCATCGTGTTTTTGAAGGATTTCAATATGTGTTTCACCTGTGGAGAAGTCTAAATTTGAAATTGTATGATTTACTTCAACAAGTTCTTTTTCAATTTTTTCTATTTGTTGCTCAATTTTCTTGAGTTCTTTGGAGATTAAATTCTTTTCGTCGTTCGATTTTGAGTTTTTCTTAATTTGGTTTTCAGCTTTCGTTTTTTCATTTTCAACCTTAATCCCGATGGCTTTAGGGATTTCACTTTCAACTTTTACCTTTTCACTTTTATCAACTTGGTAATCTCCTTTATTTAATTTATAGTCTAGATATTCATTCAATGTAAAATGGTGAATTTTTAAGTGCTTATTCTCGATATCCCAAATTCGATTGGTTAAACCATTTAAAAACTCGCGGTCGTGAGAAACAACAATAAATGTTCCTTCATAACTAGTTAACGCTTGTTTCAAAACATCTTTACTCTGAATATCTAAATGATTTGTTGGTTCATCTAAAATTAAAAAATTCGAAGGACTCAATAATAGTTGACAAAGTGCAAGTCGTGTTCTTTCACCACCGGATAAAACACCTACTTTTTTCTCAGTATCTTCTCCACTAAATAAAAAGGTACCAAGAATGGTTCGAAGGTCTTTACGAATGTCACCTTTAGCTATATCATCAACAGTTTCAAAAACAGTTTTATTGACATCTAATTTTTCCGCTTGGTCCTGAGCAAAGTAGGCAACATTAACATTGTGACCATACTCTACATTTCCGGTGTAATCAATTACTTTCATAATTGCTTTCAATAAAGTTGATTTTCCAACTCCATTTGGACCTAAAAGTGCAATTTTTTCTCCACGACCAACTGTGATGCCAATATTTCTAAATAAATTTTTCTCACCGTAAGATTTATTCAAACCATCTAATTCCAGTACCCATTTCCCAGGTTGAACACTTAATGGGAAAGTTAAGCGCATTTTTGAAACTGGATTTCGTTCGATTTCTATTCGTTCAGTTTTATCTAGTTTTTTAATTAAAGATTGAGCAAAGGCTGCTTTGCTACTTTTCGCTCGGAATTTATTTATCAGTTCTTCGGTTTGTTTAATTTCTTTGTCCTGTTGTTTTTTCGCACCCTCTAATCGTTCTAATTCCTCTGCTCTAACTTCTTTATATTTAGAATAGGCAAAAGGGAAGTCAAAAATTTTACCCATACTTATTTCTAAAGTGCGTTTTGTAACATTGTCCAAAAACAATCTATCGTGAGAAATAATTATAACTGCTCCTTCATATTTTTGTAAGTAAGACTCCAACCAACTGATTGAGATAATATCCAAGTGGTTCGTAGGTTCATCTAGTAAAATAACATCCGGATTGTTTACAAGAATTTTAGCTAATTCAGCTCTCATTTTCCAACCGCCTGAAAACGTATTTAAACTTTGTTCAATTTCTTCATCCGTAAAACCAAGCCCTCTTAAAGTAGAGTTGATTTTTTCCTCCCATTGAAACCCTTCAATAACTTGAAACTCGTGATTCAAATCACTAAGCTCATTCAGCATATTTAAGTAACTATCGCTTTCGTAATCTGTTCGATTAGTTAATTCGTGATTAATATGATCTAGTTTCTCTCTGACGTAATTGATACGTTCATTTGAAGCGTTCAGGTATTCAAAAACAGTTTGGGTTGTATCTATAACAATATCCTGTGTTAAATATCCAATCGTACATCCTTTTGGTAAGTGGACAGCACCCTCTGATGGTTTAATTGCGCCAGAAAGTATTTTAAGTAATGTTGATTTTCCCGCCCCATTTTTACCAACTAATCCAACTTTATCACCTTTATTTATTTGTAGGTTGATTTGATGAAACAAAAAACCTTGTGGTAGATAATAACCTAACTTCTCTAAATTAATCATTTTGCAAAAATAGTCTTTATATATTGATGGTTGACGAGCACTTCAAGAATACTAGATTCATAAAATTTCACAAAACCTTTCGTTTATTCATTTGTTATATATATATTTAGATATTATTTGACTAAATTTAGAGAAATGGGAAGACCACCAACACGGCCTGCGAGATTGAAAAACGGATTCTACATAGAAGTAAAATCACAAGGTTCAAGTTCTATATTGATTAGACGCGACACTAAAGAACAAATGTTAATTGCAGCAGAAGATTATGCAAGAACAAAAAATGTAATTATTAAAGGCGAAATGCTTGATGATAAATGGATAGCTGATTAATTTATGACTTTTAATAAAAAAACACTTAATTACCGTTTTCCTATTTGGTTGACGGTAATTTTTTTTACACTCTTTTCTATTCCTGTATTAGTGTACTTCGATTTACTAACACTTGCTAAAATTTTTGGTGTGGTGACAGTAGTTTTAACTTCCATTGCACTTAGGTTTTGGATGAACGTTGCAAAACACAAAACAGAGACTGTTAGTAGGGTTCCAATTACTAAAAATGATATTTTTGATTTAAAAAGAATATTTCCATACTTTAATCAACTATCATCGAACGAGCAAATTGAACTACAAGATAAAATAGCTTTAACATTGGCGAGGTTCAGGTTTGTTAATGAATCGGGTGAGCATTACTCAAAATTGAATTCTATTCAGATAGCTTTGTTTATTGTTTTAACAGATTCCATTAATTTAAATAACTTCAAAAACTGTGTTATACTAAATTCAGATACTATTATTGATACTTTAAAGGATGCTGATTCAGTCTATTCTTATCCGTTAAAGACTTTAATAGATGAAAAACTGATAGGCAAATTAAGTATTCTAGAATTATCCCAGCACGAAAAAGTTATAAATCTAGCTTTATTTTTAAGTAAAATCAGTAATTAACCCAGATATTACAAGAAATTGATAAAAAACATCTGCTTCTAACTTTTTGATTTTTAACAATTTATTATTTAAATCAAAATTAATTCAAAAAAAAACAAACAAAAAAGACCGCCAAATCAGAAAAGAGTACATATCTTTGCACCCCAATTACAACGGAAACACGGTAAACAAAATTGAAATAAAGATTTAAGATTTAGAAGCTATTTTATTTAAGATTAAAAAAAATCAAAAAAAAATAAATTTAAAAAGCTTGCCAAATCAAAATAAGTTTTTACCTTTGCAACCCCAAACAAAAGTGATTGGGTTTTAAACAAAACAAAGTTGAAAAGTTAAGGAGTTAACATTAACAACAAAATAAGTTCTTTGAAGTATTGAGAAATAAGGAAACAGCAAATTTTAGATTTAGAATAAAATGATTCTTGTAGTTTTTGGAAAGAATTCAAAGTTATTTACAACGGAGAGTTTGATCCTGGCTCAGGA